>OFMG01000066.1_pt1 | contig 149052 bp, 137 predicted proteins | sample 1541751 | NCBI WGS metagenome assembly OFMG01 (sample SAMN04209232, study PRJEB22552) | human gut metagenome | biome: gut; material: feces | host: Homo sapiens | place: USA: Oklahoma
AAAAAGGTACACCTTTCTGTAAAAACGGAAATAGATGGTATTTTATTTATCTTAAACAGGTGTATTACCGGTATGTTTTATATTTTCGGCACGGTAACGGAAAGAAGAAAGCGGCATATTGCAGAGCTTTGCAGCAGCGGTTCCGGTGATGAGGCCTTTTCTCCATTGCCGGTACAGGGGATAAAAATTGTCAGGAAGAGGTTTGGGAGGCCGTCCGAACCGGACGCCCCGGGCTTTGGCGGCAGCAATACCTTCAGCCTGTCTCTGGCGAATACAGCAGCGTTCATTTTCCGCTACAAAAGACAGAACCTGAAGAACAATGTCGCTGAGAAAGGTTCCCATCAGATCTTTTCCCCGGCGGGTATCCAGAAGAGGCATATCAAGAACAACAATATCAATTCCTTTTTCTCTGGTGAGAATTCGCCACTGTTCCAGAATATCTGTGTAGTTACGGCCAAGACGGTCAATGCTCTTAATAAAAAGCAGATCGTCTTTTTTTAATTTTCTCAGAAGTTTTTTGTACTGAGGACGATTGAAATCTTTTCCGGACTGTTTGTCGGTATAGATGTTTTGAGACTGGATATGCAGTTCTCTCATTACAAGAAGCTGCCTGTCTTCGTTCTGATCCTTCGTGCTGACACGAATGTATCCATAAGTTTTCTGCATGTGTTTTCTCCTTCTTTATTTTTATCGGCTGCGGTTCACTCTGCTGAAAGCCGGCTGTGAACTGTAATCTTTATTGTACTCAAAAAACCGTAAAAACAGAGATTAAATATTTATTATTCATAAAGGCGCAGATCTATGATACAATGAAGGGCATGATACAGGAAATCAGGGCAGGAATGCTCTGGAAGTAAAAGCTACTGATTACAGGTCACTGTCCTGCAGGGTGCCCTGGCATGTATATGCCCAAATCCCGGGACATGCAGAGAAAAATGATGAACTGGCAGAATATAGGAGAAAATATGAGTATATATGAATCATTAAACAATATGCAGCAGGAGGCTGTTTATCATACCGAAGGTCCTCTTCTGATCCTGGCAGGAGCAGGTTCAGGAAAGACAAGAGTGCTGACTCACAGAATCGCCTATCTGATCGCAGAAAAGGGAGTAAACCCCTGGAATATCCTTGCTATTACCTTTACAAATAAGGCTGCTCAGGAAATGAGAGAGCGTGTGGATAAGATCGTAGGTCTGGACGGGGGAAGTGTCTGGGTGTCTACCTTTCATTCCACCTGTGTGAGAATTCTCCGAAGACATGCAGACCGCATCGGATATGACAATAATTTTACCATTTATGATACAGACGATCAGAAAACTCTCATAAAAGATGTGTGCAGAAGGCTGAACGTGGATACCAAGAAATATAAAGAACGCTCTCTTCTTGCTCAGATCTCTCATGCAAAAGACGAGCTTGTCACACCGGATGAAATGCTGATGAACGCAGCTGATTTTAATGAAAAAAAGGTTGCTGAGATCTATCGGGAATACCAGATTTCATTAAGAAGAAACAATGCCTTTGATTTTGACGATCTGATCGTAAAAACAGTAGAACTGTTTCAGAACTGCGGAGATGTTCTGGAATCTTATCAGGAACGGTTCCGTTACATTATGGTGGATGAGTACCAGGATACCAATACAGCCCAGTTTAAATTTGTAAGTCTTCTTGCATCCAGATATGAAAATCTCTGTGTGGTAGGTGATGACGATCAGTCTATTTACAAATTCCGCGGAGCAAATATCGGAAACATTCTTGGATTTGAACGGGTTTTCCCGGAGGCAAAAGTCATTCGTCTGGAACAGAATTACCGTTCAACCCAGAATATCCTGAATGCGGCAAATGAAGTGATCGCAAATAACACGGAGCGAAAGCCCAAAACTCTGTGGACAGAGAATCCCGAGGGAGAAAAAATCCATTTTCGCCAGTTTATGAACGGCTTTGAAGAAGCTGAGTATGTGGTGGGAGATATTGCCTCCAGGCGCAGGGAAGGCAGATGCAGCTACCGTGACTGTGCGATCCTTTACCGGACAAACGCTCAGTCCAGACTTTTTGAGGAAAAGTGTCTTCTTGCAAACATTCCGTATAAGATCGTAGGCGGGGTGAACTTTTATGCCCGAAAGGAGATTAAAGATCTTCTTTCTTACATGAAAACAATTGACAATGCTTCCGATGATCTGGCTGTGCGAAGGATTCTTAACGTGCCGAAACGGGGAATCGGAGCAACCACTGTGGGACGGGTTCAGGAGTATGCAGACCATATGCAGATCAGCTTTTATGATGCCCTGCGGGTATCTGAGGAAATTCCGTCTCTTGGAAGAGCCCAGTCAAAAATTGACGGTTTTGTGACTTTTATTCAGTCATTGAAAAGCAAGGCGGCTGCATATACAGTGGAAGAACTTCTGGAGGAGATTATTGATCTTACCGGATATGTGGATGAGTTAAAGGAAGAGGATACAGAAGAGTCCAGAGCAAGGATTGAAAATATTGACGAACTGATCTCAAAAACAGTCTCCTATCAGGAAGCCATGGCGGCAGAAGGACGAGAGGCAACCCTTTCCGGATTTCTGGAGGAAATTGCCCTGGTTGCTGACATTGACTCTGTGGATCCTGATCAGGATTATGTTCTTCTTATGACTCTGCACAGCGCCAAGGGCCTTGAATTTCCTTACGTATATCTGGCAGGGATGGAAGACGGAATGTTCCCAAGCAGTATGTGTATTTTTTCTGCAGATCTGTCGGATATGGAGGAGGAAAGAAGGCTTTGCTATGTGGGGATCACAAGAGCAATGAAGGAGCTGACCCTTACAAGCGCCCAGCAGCGAATGGTACGCGGTGAAACCCAGTACAATCGTGTTTCCAGATTTGTAAGAGAGATTCCCCGGGAGCTGGTGGAACTGGGACATACCATTCAGGAGCACAAGCCAAAGATGCCGGAAACTACTTCTGCAAAAAGCAGCTATATGCAGATGAAAATGGCTTTTCAGGCAAAGGCCTTCCAGCCCAAAAGCTTTCAGGTAAAAAAAGCAGACAGTCTTGACTACGGAGTGGGCGATACGGTTCGCCATGTAAAATTCGGTGTGGGAATCGTAAAGGACATCGTAGAGGGTGGAAGAGATTACGAGGTTACAGTAGACTTTGACAGAGCAGGAACAAAAAAGATGTTTGCAGGTTTTGCCAAGCTGAAAAAAATCTGATACAGAGGAAAATCCATTGCTTTTTATAAGAGGCAGGTATATAATAGGACTCGTTACAGAGACCTGACCGGATGTTAAAGGACAATGGCGGTTTCTGAAATTATTACATATGGATTGTCGACAGGGGAGCTTGTGTCACAGGCTGAGAGGAAGTTGTAAACTTCGACCCGTAACCTGATTTGGGTAATGCCAACGTAGGTATGCGCTGAATGCGAGATGTAAATCTCCTTTGTCTTCAATCGAAGATGAAGGAGGTTTTTTTATGTTTCAATTTATGGTAAATGCAGACGGCGGGCTTACAACAGCCGGGTATGCTGTGTGCATTGCAGTGGGAGTGGCGCTGTTCGGCCTTGCGATCTTTTTTGCAGGAAAAAGCTCTGAAAAGAAGAAAATGTCTGCTAAACAGCTTGTATTCTGCGCCATGGCGGTGGCGCTTGCCTTTATTACGTCTTACCTGAAAATTTTTCACCTGCCCTGGGGAGGAAGTGTCACACTGTGCAGTATGCTCTTTATTGTGCTTACTGCCAACTGGTACGGCCCCAAAACCGGTGTAATGGTAGGTCTGGCTTACGGAATCCTGCAGTTTATCCAGGAACCCTATGTGCTGTCCTTTTTCCAGGTGTGCTGCGACTATGTTCTTGCTTTTGCGGCGCTGGGAGTGGCAGGCTTTTTTGCAAAAAGCAGCCATGGACTTGTGAAAGGCTATATTGCAGCAGTGATAGCGCGAGGAGCCTTTCACGCACTGGGCGGATATCTTTACTGGATGAGCTACATGCCGGAAAATTTCCCCCAGTCTCTGAAAGCAGTGTATCCGATTGTTTATAATTACAGTTTTCTGCTGGCAGAGGGAGTGATCACTGTGATCATTATTTCCATTCCGGCAGTTGCCAGAGCGCTTGCGCAGGTGAAAAAAGCAGCAGTGGAGTAAAAGTATATACTTTTAAGGATGACAGACAGGTTTTTTCTCAGTGTACATTAATATTGAGAAAAAACCTGTTTTTAACAGGAGCATATACAAAGGAGAAACCGCAGAGCCGGGAAAATACAGACGAAGACAGGGAACCGGGAATACCATCGGAGGATATTCCCGGTTCCTTTTCTGCAGTATTTAAGAAGTGTATATTCTGGGGAGATTATGACAAGCTGTATAGGTTTTATTTTTGGTTGTAAAAGGAGTGATTCTCTTTATTCAGCGGCGCATGAAGTTGAACCATGCGTACACCAAAAGCGCTTGTTCTCTGGCAGAGAGAAATTGGCTGTCCTGTCTGATACATCATATAAAGATCTTCTGTTACGTAAATCTCTGCTTCTGTAGCATCATACAGTTTTACTGTCAGATAATAGTCAGGATCGTCTTTGTCGCGGTTTTCTACAGAACTGTCAGTGATTACAGCAGTGGTATGCACGGCCTCTGAGCAGGTGGCGGCGTTCAGACTGTAAGAAAGTGAATAGGCCAGAAGACACAGAAAAAGTCCCCATATAAACAGACCCTCTCCACGCAGGTGCTTTGGTGTTCGTATTACGGTAATGACGATAAGTATGGCTGCAATGGCGATCCAACAGATAAGGGAACGGTCGGAATCAGCAACAGTCAGCCTTACTTTATCAAAAACGCGGATAACCTGAACCACAAAAAGGAACAGAATTCCCAGAGGAAAAACCGGCATGGTAATGTACATGGATTTCCATTCTGCAGTGGCATGACGGGGCTTACCGTCCAGAGACAGAACACTGGAAAAAATCAGGTAGTAGATCACTGGAAGGAACAAAGACAGAGTCATAGTCATTGCAGCGCAGGTTAAACTGAATTCTGTCATAAAAAGAAACGGAAGTATGGTTCCTGCAAGCGCAAGAAGAGAAACGACGATCAGTCCCGCTTTTATTGCTTTCAGGTGATCATGCATAGGCGTACGGTATTCTTCTTTCCATTCCATAGGCTCTCTGGAAGCTCTGATTGTCCGGGACTGTTTTGTATTTTGGTCCGGTCCGGCAGCAGAAGCTGTTTCACAGTGTTCTGACAGCCGGCCTGTAAGCTGTGCTCCGCCGGGCAGAGAGGCACGGAAAGAAAAAAGAAGGTTTCCGGCTGAATCATGAATCCGGACAGAACCCATGGCGCCATACTTCATTGAGGCAAATGTTTTTGTATGAAATTCTTTGTATCTGCCGTATGGCGCGGAGTATATCAGTTTACCGCTGCGGAAAAGCAGGATCTTTTTGTTCTGGTAAGCCAGAAGACACCATATTCCCCACAGAAAAAATATAAATCCTGTTATGAACATAAAAAAGATGGATATATTAACAGGCTCCGCGGCGACAGTCGCTGTGGCAACAAAAAGAATCAGCCATCCCAGGGGCAACAGGAAACTGCCTGCAACCAGTCTTAGTACAGAGGTTCGTACATATAAGAAGGGTTCTTCTTCCGTGTGCCTCTCCGGAGTATGAGGTATGAAAAGAAAAATTCCGGAAGCCAGAGTAAAGGCAGTAGTGAAAAAAGCGACTGCAATTGCATATCCGGGATCTTTTCCGATAGAAACAAAGCATGTGATCAGCATAAATACAGCGCACATAAGCAGAAGAACACCGAAAACCATGGCCGGAAGCTTCCTTTTTTTATCAATCCTCTGATTTTGCTCACAGGAAGTCTGTGTAAATGACGCACTGGAGGGGATTGTTTCTTCCAGAGAATATCCGCAGCCGGGACACTGAGCGGTGTACATAGGAAGAGAAACATACTGAATATGCTGCACAGGAAGTTCCTTTCCACAGTGGGGACAGACCCACAGGCGAAGGCTGAGGTTACAGGCGATCCCAAGGCCCATAATGGGAGAAGCCGCAAGAAAAAGGCCGACAATACCTGCCAGAATGCGGTTTTCTATATTTGTGATCACAAAAACCAATACAATCAGAAGGATAATCCACACAGGAAAGAAAAAAAGCAGATTTTTTGTATATGATTTACGGGCATTCCGGTAAGTGGGATTGCGCCTTCTTTTTTCTGCCTCAGAAATCCGGGGCAGAAACCGAAGATTGTTAATTTTTTTCACACGGCTCTCCTTTTATCAGAATACATATCTGTCCAGACGTTCAAATGCTTCCTGCACCCGGGAAAGAGGCAGGGCAAGGTTCATGCGGATATGGCAGGGGCCATGGAAGGGACGGCCGTCCTGCCAGGCAACACCTACATCCCATCCGGCTTTCAGAAGCTGGTCAAGAGTTTTCTCATGGGAATGGCACCACTGGCTGCAGTCCAGAAACAGCATATAGGTTCCCTCCGGCTTTGCAACTTTTATTTCCGGAAAATGTTCCCGGATAAAATCGCAGGCAAAGCTGACATTTCCTGAGAGAACCTGACAAAGCTCGTCTACCCATTCATAGCCTTCCGGCTGGTAGGCGCCCAGGAGAGCATGCATGGAAAGAAGGTTCATTTCATTATAATGGGATTTGCTGCCTTTTGCCTGAACCCTGTCCCGGAGATATTTATTGTAGATGATATGATAGCTTCCCACCAGACCTGCCAGATTAAAGGTCTTGCTGGGAGCATACAGGGCAACAGTGCGGTTTCTGGCATCCTCATTCACAGACTGGGTAGGGATATGCTTATGACCATCCAGAAGGATATCCGACCAGATTTCATCAGAGATTACAATGCAGTCATTTGCCCGGTAAATTTCCATGGCTTTTTCCAGCTCCTGCCGTTCCCACACACGGCCGCAGGGATTGTGGGGGCTGCATAAGATTGCTGCGTGGATATTGTTTTCACGGAGTTTTTTGTCCATATCTTCATAGTCCATGCGCCAGACACCATTTTCATCCTGGATCAAAGGACTGAGAACTATGTCAAAGCCATTGTTTCTGAGGCTGTTGGTAAAGCCGATATAAGTGGGGCTGTGGAGAAGGACTTTATCTCCTGGCGACGCAAAAGAGGTAAGGGCGGAGATCACGCCGCCGAGAACACTGTTTTCGTAGCCGATACATTCTTTTGTAAGACCTGTAACATGGTTGCGTGTTTCGTGCCAGCGGATGATTTTGTCAAAATATTCCTCTGAGGGTGAGAAATATCCGTAAAAAGGATGCTGTGTCCGCTTTATGATAGCTTCCGGCACAGTGGGTACAGTGGGAAAATTCATGTCCGCAACCCACATGGGAATAATGTCAAAGCCGTCTTTTGGCGGAGCAGGAGCAAAGCCTGAGCCTGTAAGTGCATCTACTGCAATGGAATCTTTTCCGTGTCTGTCTGTAATGGAAGTGAAGTCGTATTTCATGGTAAAAAACCTCCTGTTTTCAGTATAAAAAAAGTATACGGAGGTACTGGGTAAAAGTCAATGAATCTGTTTAAATACTTGCCTTTTTATCAGGCAGAATGATATACTTATGACGTACAAAAGTTTCTGATAAAGAGCTGTAAAGGTGCATATTAAATGAAAAAGAATTAAGGAGAAGTATGTTTAGGAAAATTGGGGAAGAACGGGCGTTTGATGGAATATTGAAGCAGATTATTGACAATATCCAGACAGGGAAGCTGAAGGCTGGAGATGCTCTGCCGGCAGAGCGTACTATGGCGGAGACCATGGGGGTTTCAAGAGCTGCTGTAAGAGAGGTGTTAAGAGCACTGGAGCTTCTGGGAATTCTGAAGGCAGTGCCTGGAGGAGGCAATTATATAACAGAAGATCTTGATACCTGGCTGATCGGACCTCTGTCCATCCTTTTCCAGCTGAATAATGGTTATGTCCGCCAGAACCAGCAGCTTCGTGCAGCACTTGAAAGGGAAAATGCAATTCTTGCTGCAAAAAAGTGTACGCCTCTGGATGCGGCAGAGCTGTGGATGATCATTGCCAGGCTGGATGCTGCTGAAGATGAGAAGATGAGGGGTGAGCTTGATAAAGAACTTCATCAGAAGATTGCCAAAATTGCAGACAATCCCATGATCTACAGTGTTCTGGCTGCTGCGGACAAGCTGACAGAGAGTATCATTTCCGGAATCAGAGATTATATCATGCATAAAAATCAGTCTGCCGCTGTTGTGGATGAGCAGCATCACAGGCTGGTGGAAGCAATTATTAACGGAGATGTGGAAGCGGCAGAGAGGTGTATGTCGGAGCATATGGTCACTGTGGAGAAATTTATGTCGGAAATGCTTCGGGAAGAAGAATGACAACTGATATTTTGTCTATATGATACTATTTTACATAATGATCCCATTAAAATAATATGATTTTGCATAAAAATCAAAAGATTTTTCTTGTGCTCTGGTATGACCGATGCTATAATGAAACTACAAATTGGTATAACCAATAAAATGTTTGGCACTACCAGAAAACGGAGGGAACTATCATGGGATATGTAAAATGGTCATATGACACATTAAATCAGTTTTGTACCGATGTATTTAAGGCTTTTGGTTTTAATGATGAAGAGAGCGCAGAAATTAAGGATGTGCTTCTGACAGCAGATCTTTATGGTATTGAGAGCCATGGAATGCAGAGAATGGTTCGCTATCACAAGGGTATTGAAAAGGGAACGATCCATCCGGACGCCAAACCAGAGGTAGTATTTGAAACACCGATTTCTGCTGTTATTGACGGACATAACGGAATGGGACAGCTGATCAGTGTTTTTGCCATGAAAAAGGCAATTGAAAAAGCGAAAAAAACAGGTGTGGGCATTGTCAGTGTCCGTGAGTCCAATCATTTTGGCATTGCCGGATTTTATGCAAAAATGGCATGCGATCAGGGGCTGATCGGTATGGCATGCACCAACTCTGAGGCAATTATGGTTCCTACATTCGGCAAAAAGGCCATGCTGGGATCGAATCCTATTGCAGTGGCAATGCCGGCTGATCCCTATCCGTTTTTCTTTGACTGTTCAACTACAGTAGTTACCAGAGGAAAACTGGAGATGTACAATAAGATGGAAAAACCGCTGCCGGATGGCTGGGCTCTTGATAAGGACGGCCATGCAAGCACGGACGCTCCTGATGTACTTGCAAATATTGTGGCAAAAAAGGGCGGTGGAATCATGCCCCTTGGCGGAAGCGAAGAGGTGACAGGAAGTCATAAGGGATATGGCTACGGAATGCTCTGCGAGCTGTTCAGCTCCATTCTTTCCATGGGCGTGACTTCTGACAGCTGCTGTACTTTCCCGGACAAAACCGGAATCTGCCATGGCTTTATGGCTATTGATCCGGCAGCATTCGGTGATCCGGCAGCCATCAGAAAACATTTTTCCGACTACCTTGAGGCCCTGAGAGAAAGTCCAAAGGCTGAAGGCAAGGATCGCATCTATACCCATGGTGAAAAAGAAGTCTTTGCAGAAAAAGAAAGAAGAGAAAACGGTATTCCGGTCAATGACAACACTATGGTAGAGCTTGCAAACCTGTGTGGATACTTAAAGCTTGATTTCAGCAAGTATTTTAAGGACTATGAGCTTCCCAAGGACAGCAGGTTTTTTACAGGAAACTATTAAAAGAATCCCTAAGGAGGATATAAAAATGGATTACGCAAAAGAATCACTGAGATTACACGGAGAATGGAAAGGCAAAATTGAGGTTGTGACAACTGTTCCGGTAGAGACAAAGGATGATCTTTCTCTGGCTTATACTCCGGGTGTAGCGCAGCCTTGTCTGGAGATCCAGAAGGATGTGGACAAATCATACGATCTTACAAGAAGATGGAACATGTGTCTTGTTGTTACCGATGGTTCCGCAGTTCTTGGCCTGGGTGATATAGGACCGGAGGCGGGAATGCCGGTTATGGAAGGAAAATGCGTTCTTTTTAAAGCGTTTGGCGATGTGGATGCGTTTCCTCTGTGTATTAAAAGCCATGATGTGGATGAGATCGTCAATACCATTTATCTCATCTCCGGTTCTTTCGGTGGTGTAAATCTGGAGGATATTTCCGCTCCAAGATGCTTTGAAATTGAGAAAAAGCTCAAAGAAAAATGTGATATTCCGATTTTCCATGATGACCAGCACGGAACTGCCATCATTACTCTGGCAGGCCTTACCAATGCCCTTAAGGTTGTGGGCAAGAAAAAAGAGGATGTTCGCATAGTCATGAACGGAGCAGGAGCAGCAGCCATTTCCATTGCAAGACTGCTTCTGAAGGCAGGATTTAAGAATATTACTCTCTGCGACAGAAAGGGTGCCATTTACGAAGGCCGTGCAGAGGGAATGAATGCGGTTAAGGAAGAAATGAGCAAGGTAACAAACCTGGATAAAAAATCAGGTTCTCTTGCTGATATGCTTGCAGGCGCAGATGTGTTTATCGGTGTTTCCGCGCCGGGCGCTGTGACAACAGAAATGGTAAAAACAATGGCAGAGGATGCGATTATTTTTGCCTGCGCCAACCCGACACCGGAGATCTTCCCGGATGAAGCAAAAGCAGGCGGTGCAAAGGTTGTTTCCACAGGAAGAAGTGACTTCCCTAACCAGATCAATAATGTTCTGGCGTTCCCGGGCGTATTCCGCGGCGCTTTTGACGTAAGAGCAAAAGATATCAATGATGAGATGAAGATTGCAGCTTCTGAGGCGCTGGCAGCGCTGATCTCCGATGAGGAGCTTTCACCGGATTATATTATCCCCAAGGCTTTTGATAAGAGAGTGGGACCTGCGGTTGCAAAGGCAGTTGCCGATGCTGCAAGAAAAACAGGCGTGGCAAGAATCTAAGGGGCAGTAGAAAGTGGCACCGCCTTTGATTCTTTAACAGGATACCTTCAAAGCAGACAGATTAAATATACAAATCTGCTGCTTTGGAGGTATTTTTCATGTCAAAATCAAAACATTCACCTGAATTTAGAGCTAAAGTATCTCAGGAATATCTGGATGTATGAGGGATGTTCATTTTCGTATACAGAGCAGACTTTCCCTTATGAAAGCTTTGACAAATGGGAAAAGAATCGGTACAATAGCAAATATGTAATGCGGAATAAAGAAAAGGAGTGGCAAAAAATATGCAGACCTGGGAAGCGAATGTCCGCAGGGTGGTTCCCTATACACCGGGAGAGCAGCCTGACTGTCAGGACATGATCAAACTGAATACAAACGAAAATCCATATCCGCCGGCACCGGGAGTGTGCAAAGCTCTCAGTGGGATGGAACCGGAGTCTCTGAGACTGTATCCGGACCCGGCAGCAGATGAGCTGGTTGCAGCTATTGCGCAGGCCTGTGGAGTAAAAAAACAGCAGGTATTTGTGGGAGTGGGTTCTGACGATGTGCTTGCTATGAGCTTTCTAACATTTTTTAACAGTAAAAAGCCGATTCTGTTTCCGGATATTACATATTCTTTTTATGATGTCTGGGCGGAGCTTTTTCGGATTCCCTATGAACGTCCGGTTCTGGATGAGCATTTCCATATCAGAAAAGAAGATTATTTCAGAGAAAACGGAGGAATTATTTTTCCCAATCCCAATGCTCCTACAGGGGTAGCCATGCCTCTTGCAGAGGTGGAAGAGATTGTGGTGCATAACAGAGACGCTGTTGTGATCATAGATGAGGCGTATGTGGATTTTGGCGCACAGTCAGCGGTTTCTCTTGTGGATAAGTATGATAATCTTCTGGTTGTGCAGACTTTTTCAAAGTCAAGATCTATGGCGGGGATGCGGATTGGTTTTGCCGTTGGTGATTCGAAGCTTATTGCTTACCTCAATGATGTAAAATACTCCTTTAATTCTTATACAATGGACAGAACAGCTCTGGCAGCAGGGGTGGCGGCAGTAAAGGACAGAGAATATTTTGACAGAACCTGTTGTAAAATTATTGAGACAAGAGAATGGACAAAAAAAGAACTGAAAAAGCTGGGCTTTTCTTTTGAGGATTCTATGGCAAATTTTATTTTTGCTGCTCATGAAAGCTGTCCGGCAGAGGAATTATTCCAGGCCCTTCGAAACCATCATATTTATGTCCGGTATTTTCCGGGAAAAAGAACAGGCAATCATCTGCGTATTACAATAGGAACGCAAAAGGAAATGGAAGTTCTTATAGAATTTCTCAGAAATTATCTGAATGAACAAAAATATTAATCAGCAGGAGGCAATATGGAAGTATTAGTACAGTGGTTTACAGATAACCTGTCCCAGTTTATTTCGGCAGAGATGGTTATTTTCATTATTTCAATGGTTCCGATCCTGGAACTGAGAGGCGGACTTCTGGCAGCTTCACTTTTGAAGATTCCGGCAGCCACAGCCATTCCCATATGTATTATAGGAAACATTATACCGATTCCGTTTATTCTTCTGTTTATCAGACAGATTTTTAAACTTATGAAAAAGACAAAGCTTTTTCATGGTCTGATTGAAAAGCTTGAAAACAGAGCTATGGGAAAAAGTGATCAGATTAAAAAGTATGAGTTCTGGGGTCTGATGCTGTTTGTGGGAATTCCCCTTCCGGGAACAGGGGCATGGACAGGGGCTCTGATCGCTTCTCTTCTGGAAGTTGATATCAAGAAATCTTCTCTGGCTATTTTAGGCGGAATTATTATGGCAACTGTGATCATGTATGTGGTTTCCTATGGTCTTGTAGGAAATATCGTTCACTGATTTTTATAGAAGTAAAATCAAAGGTTTTGTTTTTACAGATAGCCGGCAACGGCTTTCATCCGGTAGACAGAAGAAATAAAGTATGCTAGAATAAAATTCAGAAAATCTACAGTATCAGGGACAGAGATCCCGGGAAAAAGACGGTTTATCCGGAAAACAGCTGGTTCTGTTTTCCGGAATTCTGATGTTCGTGTCGGTTCCGACAGAGTATCCCGTAAATTATTATAATAAAGAGTTCCGGAATTAACCGGGCATTATTTTTTAGAAAAGGCTGAGGGAATTTTTTATGAGAGAAAAATACGAATCCTTGTCACTTGCGACATTAAAGGAGCTGGCAAAGGCAAGAGGCCTGAAGGGAATTTCTACTTTAAGAAAGCCAGCGCTGATTGAACGTATGCTTCAGGAAGATGAAAAGGAGCAGAAAGATACAGGCGCAGTTTCAGAAACTGTGCAGAAAGAAGAAATCCGGGAAAGTAAAAGAGAGGACAGGCAGGAGGAGCATCAGGCTCCGGTGCGCCAGTACAGACAGAACGGACATATTCAGGAAAACCGGGCGTTTTATGACAACAGAAGAAGGAATAACTGGCAGGAAGGCGGTACGAGAGCCTATAATAACCAGAATGAGAACCGTAGATATGGGAACAGCCAGGGCGAGTTTACAAGAGCTCATGGCAGCCAGAATGATGGGCGCAGATACGGAAATGCTCAGGGCGAGAATTTCAGAACGTACGGCAGTCAAAACGAAGGCCGAAGATACGGAAACGGTCAGGATGAAAATGTCAGAACCTATAATAATCAGAGCGAAGACCGCAGAACAGGCTATAGTCAGGATGAGAATTCCAGAACCTGTAACAATCAGAATCAGGACTGCCGGACAGGCTACAGCCAGGAGGAAAATCCAAGGGTATTCAACAGTCAGAATGAGAGCCGGACGGCGTATATACAGCAGGATGATGCAAAGATTCCGGCAGAAACAGCGCAGCTGGACAGCGGCCAGAAAGCCAATGGAATTCTCGAGGTCCTTCAGGACGGATATGGGTTTATCCGCTGTGAAAACTTTCTTCCGGGAGAGAATGATATTTATGTTTCTCCGGCCCAGATCCGCAGATTTAATCTGAAAACCGGAGATATCGTTCAGGGAAATATCCGCATTAAAACTCAGGGGGAAAAATTCAGCGCTCTTTTATATGTAACTTCTATTAACGGATTTCATCCCAGCGAAGGGCAGAAACGGTATAATTTTGAGGATATGACTCCCATATTTCCAAATGAAAGGCTTCAGATGGAGCGTCCGGGGGGAAGTATGGCAATGAGGATCGTGGATCTGATCAGTCCTATCGGAAAGGGACAGAGGGGGATGATCGTTTCTCCGCCAAAGGCAGGTAAGACTACCCTTCTTAAGGATGTTGCCAAGTCTATTTTAAGAAACAGTCCGGACATGCATCTGATCATTCTTCTGATCGATGAACGCCCGGAGGAAGTGACAGATATTAAGGAAGCGATCCAGGGGCCAAACGTTGAGGTGATCTATTCCACTTTTGATGAGCTTCCGGAGCATCACAAAAGAGTATCGGAAATGGTTGTGGAGAGAGCCCGCCGTCTGGTGGAACACAGAAAGGATGTGACCATTCTTCTGGATTCTATTACAAGGCTTGCCAGAGCATATAATCTCTGTGTGCAGCCAAGCGGAAGAACCCTTTCAGGAGGTCTTGATCCTGCGGCTCTTCATATGCCGAAAAGATTTTTTGGCGCAGCCCGCAATATGAGAGAGGGCGGAAGCCTTACGATCCTTGCCACAGCGCTTGTAGATACAGGAAGCAAGATGGACGATGTGATCTATGAGGAATTTAAGGGAACAGGAAATATGGAGCTGGTGCTTGACCGCAGGCTTCAGGAAAAACGTGTATTTCCTGCCATTGATATTCAGAAATCCGGAACCCGCCGCGAGGACCTTCTTCTCAGCCGTGAGGAGCAGGAGACCGTATCCTCCATGCGTAAGGCTCTGAACAGTCTGAAGGCAGATGAGGCCGTGGAGCAGATCCTGAATATGTTTTCCAGAACCAGAACAAATGCGGAATTTGTACAGACTGCAAAAAAACAGAAATTTTTATAAATATCTTGCATTTATGAAAGGAGTATGTTATACTCAGGAGGCTGTAAAATAATAAATTCGTCTACTCATACACGAATAGAAAATAATAGAAAGAAATACAGAGAGGTGAAAATCATGCGCGAAGGAATCCATCCGAATTATCATCAGGCAACTGTAACCTGCAACTGTGGAAACACATTTGTAACAGGTTCTACAAAAGAAGATATCCATGTGGAAATCTGCTCTAAATGCCATCCGTTCTATACAGGACAGCAGAAGGCTGCACAGGCTCGCGGACGTATTGATAAGTTCAACAGAAAATACGGCTTAAACAAATAATTAAACAATATGAAAACGTGAGAACAGGTTGAGGTTGGGAAATCTCAACCTGTCTTTGCTTTCAGCCAAAAGAGCTTATGACAGATGGAGAATATGAAAATATGAAGTCATCAAATATCGGCGGCCAGGCAGTTATGGAAGGGATCATGATGCGGCATAAGGATAAGTATTCCATTGCTGTCCGCCGTCCTGACGGAGAAATTGAGTTAAAGGTAGAAGATTATAAATGTACGTTTGGCAATGCCGGAATCTGGCGGAAGCCTCTGATCCGGGGTGTGGTCAGCTTTGTGGACAGCCTGGTGGTGGGAACAAAATGCCTCATGTACTCTGCGGAAATCGCAGGTGATGAAGAGAATGAGAAAGAGGCTGAAAAAAATGCAGCTCTTTCAGAGGAGGAACGCGCTGCCAAAAAGAAGAAAGAGGACAGACAGTTTAAATGGCTGCTTTACGCGACAGTAGCTTTTTCTATTGTAATATCTGTAGCCGCTTTTATGCTGCTTCCCTATGCTCTTGCCAGTCTTTTAAAGAATGTGGGCGCATCAGAGGTTGTGATAACTGTGGCGGAAGCCTTTGTGAAGCTGGCATTGTTTATGGGGTATATGCTTCTGATATCCAGAATGAAAGATATCCAGAGAACCTTTATGTATCATGGCGCAGAACACAAATGTATCAACTGTATTGAGCACGGACTGCCCCTTACCGTAGAAAATGTTATGAAAAGCTCCCGGCAGCACAAGCGCTGCGGAACCAGTTTTTTATTTCTGGTCATGCTGGTCAGCATTTTCCTGCATTTTATTTTTGTGCTGGTTCCGTTTTACTGGGTGAGACTGCTGGGAAGACTTCTGATGGTGCCGGTTGTAGCAGGAATTTCTTTTGAGATGATCCAGTGGGCAGGCAGAACTGACAATAAGCTTGCGTGTCTTTTAAGCAAACCGGGACTTGCCATGCAGAAGCTTACAACAATAGAACCTACGGAGGATATGGTTGAGGTGGCTATTGCTGCGGTAGAAGCAGTTTTTGACTGGAAAGCGTATCTGAAAGAGGAATTCGGCTGGAAACCGGGAGAAGAAACAAATGAAAACTCTTGAAATGCTGCTACGGGAAGGAACTGAGATCCTGGAGACAGCAGAAATAGGTGAAGCCAGGCTGGATGCCTGGCTCCTTCTGGAATATATTACAGGAAAAAACAGAGCATACTATTATGCTCATATGGATCAGGAGGCAGAAGAGGACCAGGAAAAAACATATCTTACGCTCTGCCGCAAAAGGGCTGAGCATATCCCTCTTCAGCATCTGACCGGAACAGCCTGCTTTATGGGATATGATTTTTATGTGGATGAGAGAGTGCTTGTGCCAAGGCAGGACACAGAGATTCTGGTGGAAGAGGCGCTGAACCTTCTGAAAAAAACAGAGAAGCCGCGTATTCTTGACATGTGTACGGGTTCCGGGTGTATTCTTTTAAGTATTCTGAAGGAAATCCCGGATGCTGAGGGCGTGGGGTCAGATCTTTCAGAGGCTGCGCTTCAGGTAGCAGAAAAAAATGTGCAGAAGCTGGGATTGGATCAAAGAGCAGTTCTGGTACACAGTGATCTGTTTTCCGGAGAATATTTTTCTGAAACCAGTGGAAAAACACAGAGAGACTATGATATGCTTGTGTCAAATCCTCCGTATATTCCAACAGGGGAGATAGAGACGCTGATGGATGAAGTACGGACTCATGACCCATATATGGCTTTGGACGGAAAAGAGGACGGACTGTATTTTTACAGAAGGATCACAGAGGAGTGCAGGAAGTACCTGAAGCCCGGCGGCTGGCTTGTCTATGAAATCGGCTGGGATCAGGGTCAGGCAGTGACCGGAATTATGGAAAATGCAGGTTTTGAACAGGTAACGGTCAAAAAAGATCTTGCGGGACTTGACAGGGTGGTTCTGGGACAGAATCCCAGGACAAAAATTTTTGCCTAAGAATAAAGTAACAGGAGGAACAGAATGTTTGATAAATTGGAGGATCTTCTGATCCGGTTTGATGAGGTTCTCAATGAGCTGGGAGAACCGGGAGTTACAGATAATCAGGAGCGGTTCCAGAAGCTTATGAAGGAACAGAGCGATCTGCAGCCGATCGTGGACGCTTATAAAGAATACAAAGAGAATAAAGAAACTATTCAGGACAGCCTTTCCATGCTGGAAGGGGAGAAAGATGAAGAAATGAGAGAGATGCTCAAGGAAGAGCTTTCCGACGCAAAAAAACGCGTGGAGGAGCTGGAGCATGAGATCAAAATTCTTCTTCTTCCCAAAGACCCCAATGACAGCAAAAACGTTATTGTGGAGATCCGCGCAGGCGCAGGCGGCGATGAGGCTGCTCTTTTTGCAGCGGAAATTTACCGTATGTATGTAAAATATGCGGAAAGCCTCAGATGGAAAACAGAGATGATGAGTCTTAATGAGAACGGAATCGGCGGCTTTAAAGAAGTCACTTTTATGATCCAGGGAAACGGCGCTTATTCCAGGCTGAAATATGAAAGCGGTGTTCACCGGGTACAGCGAGTGCCGGAAACAGAGTCAGGCGGAAGAATCCATACCTCTACCTGTACGGTGGCTATCATGCCTGAGGCGGAGGAGATTGATTTCCATCTGGATATGAACGACTGTAAATTTGACGTATTCCGTGCGTCGGGAAACGGCGGTCAGTGTGTCAATACCACAGACTCTGCGGTACGTCTGACCCATATTCCCACAGGAATCGTGATCTCCTGTCAGGATGAAAAATCACAGCTGAAAAACAAAGACAAGGCTCTGAAGGTACTGCGTTCCCGTTTGTATGAAATGGAGATTGCAAAACAGCACGATGCAGAAGCCGAGGCAAGAAGAAGCCAGATCGGAACAGGAGACCGTTCCGAGAAGATCCGTACTTATAACTTCCCTCAGGGGCGTGTGACAGACCACAGGATCAAGCTTACCCTGCATCGTCTGGACAGTATTCTGGGCGGCGACCTCAGTGAGATCATTGACAGTCTGATCGCGGCTGATCAGGCGGCTAAACTGGCAAATCTCAACAATGAGGAAGCGTAAGAAATAAAAATATTACAGTACTGAAGTCTGTAAAATGTAAAATATACAGATATCAGCATAGATAATATATAATGGAGGAGAATAAAATGAAAAAAACAGCACTGGTGATCATGGCTGCCGGAATCGGAAGCCGCTTTGGAAAAGGAATCAAACAGCTTGCGCCGGTTGGCCCCAATGGCGAGATTATTATGGAGTATTCTATTTATGACGCTCTGGAGGCAGGCTTTAACAAAGTTGTTTTTATTATCAGAAAGGATCTGGAAGAGGAATTCCGCGCTGTGATCGGCAATAAAATTGAACAGATCACAGAAGTTGAGTATGCGTTTCAGTCACTGGAAGATCTTCCGGACGGCTTTGAGAAGCCGGCTGACAGAACAAAGCCATGGGGAACAGGTCAGGCAGTTCTTGCGGCAAAGAATGTTCTGTCCGAGCCGTTTATGGTAATTAATGCAGATGATTATTATGGAAAAGAAGCATATGTAAAAGTACATGACTATCTGGTGCAGGAGCAGCCGGAGGATGGACTTCTTCATATTTGTATGGCCGGATTCCGTCTTGGAAATACCCTCAGCGATAACGGAAGCGTAACCAGAGGCATCTGCCACATTGAAAACGGAGCACTTACAGGCGTAACAGAGACTCATGATATTTATAAGACTGAGAACGGGGCAGAATCCAGAAACGCAGACGGAACAGCAGAAGAGCTGGATGTAAACAGCCTTGTTTCCATGAATATGTGGGGACTGACTCCTGCATTTATGGACGTGCTGGAAAAGGGCTTTGTGGAGTTTCTTCAGAATCTTGACGCAGCTGATATTAAAAAAGAATATCTTCTTCCGGAGATGATCGACCGTCTGATCAAGGAAGGAAAAGCAAAGGTTGATGTACTGGATACAAAGGATACCTGGTTTGGGGTGACCTATCAGGAAGACAAAGAAGTGGTGATCGCTGCTTTTGACAGACTTGCAAAAGAGGGCGTTTATCCGGAGACACTTTATAAATAAGCAGTTTCCCGTTGTGTCGGCACAATGGACTTCAAGGAGGAATTATTATGGGAAAATATTTTGGAACAGACGGCTTTCGCGGCGAAGCAAATGTACAGCTTACTGTAGATCATGCTTTTAAAGTAGGACGTTATGTGGGATGGTACTATGGACGCGACCATAAGGCAAAGATCGTAATCGGAAAGGACACAAGAAGAAGCAGCTATATGTTTGAATATGCTCTGGTAGCAGGTCTGACTGCTTCCGGTGCAGATGCATATCTTCTTCATGTGACTACAACTCCCAGCGTTTCTTATGTGGTCCGTACAGAAGACTTTGACTGTGGAATCATGATCTCTGCAAGCCACAATCCTTTTTATGACAATGGAATCAAGCTTCTCAACGGAAACGGACAGAAGATCGAAGCCGAGGTAGAGGCAAGGATCGAGGCTTACCTGGATGGAAAGCTGGAAGAGCTTCCTCTGGCAACCGGCGAGGATATTGGAAGAACAGTAGATTTTGCTTCCGGAAGAAACCGTTATATCGGCTATCTGATCTCTATTCCATGCCGTGATTTCAAGAATATCCGTGTGGGTCTGGACTGTTCAAACGGAAGCTCATCTGCAATTGCAAAAAGTGTGTTTGACGCTCTCCGTGCAAAAACCTATGTGATCAATAATGACCCGGATGGAACAAATATCAATACCAACTGTGGTTCTACCCATATTGAGGTGCTTCAGAGATTTGTTGTGGAAAAAGGTCTGGATGTGGGCTTTGCCTATGACGGCGATGCAGACCGCTGTATTGCTGTGGATCACAGAGGAAACATTATCGACGGCGACAAGATCATGTACGTATGCGGCAAATACCTGAGAGAGCAGGGAAGGCTGAACGGAAATACAGTAGTCACTACAGTTATGTCAAATATGGGACTTTATAAGGCTCTGGAGCGCGAGGGGATCAGCTATGAGCAGACAGCGGTAGGCGATAAATATGTTGCGGAAAATATGCTGGAAAACAATTACAGTATTGGAGGAGAGCAGTCCGGACATATTATATTCAGCAAATATTCAGCAACCGGAGACGGAATCCTTACCTCTCTGATGCTGATGGAGGCCTGCGTGGAGAAAAAGACAACACTTTGTGATCTTGCAAAAGAAATGAAGGTTTACCCGCAGATCCTGAGAAATGTACGCGTTGCAGACAAAGTGGCAGCCAGAGAAAATCCAAAGGTAAAAGAGGCTGTGGAGGCAGCTGCCAGAGCGCTTGGCACAGACGGACGCATTCTTGTAAGAGAAAGCGGAACAGAGCCTCTGATCCGCGTTATGGTAGAAGCGGGAACCGAAGAGATCTGTGCGGAACATGTGGACAATGTGGTAAAGGTGATCGAAGCCGAAGGGCTTATTGTAGAATAAAAAGGATATACATGAAAACAGGAAAAATCGGACGGATACTGGCAGTCTGTATAGGAGCGTCTCTCCTTACAGGCTGCGGAGGTGAAAAACAGAATACTTACAGGCAGGCAGAAGAAAATCTGGAGCAGGGAAGTTATCAGGAAGCGCTGACAGGTTATGAGACTTCTGTTTCCTACAGCTATAAGACGGCGGAGTCTCTGAGAGGCGCAGGAATCGCAAAACTGCGCCTGGGAGATTATCAGGGAGCTGTGGAGAGCTTTACTCAGGCGCTGTCACAGAACCGGGTAAAAAAATCCATAAGGCAGGATCTGCTTGCATACCGTGCAACTGCACAGCTGAAAGCAGGGCTTCCGGATGACGCCATGGCAGACTGTCAGACTCTGGCGTCTGATTATTCCATGAATGCGGATCTGTATTTTTTAACAGGCTGTGTGGCGCTGGCAATGGATGCCTATGACGAGGCGGCCTCGAATTTTGAGCAGGCATACGGAGAGAAAGCCGATTATGACATGGCTCTTCAGATTTACGAAGCCTACCAGAGCAGAGGCATGGAGGCTGACGGGACACGGTATCTGGAAGCAATTCTGAAAACTGAGCCCGGGAATGCAGAAGATTACTGCGAGCGGGGCCGTATTTATTATTATATGCAGGATTATGAAAATGCCAGGAACGAACTGACAAAGGCTTCTGAAAAGGGAAGCGTGGAGGCACTCTCTTTGCTGGGAATGGTATGTTTTGCCCAGAATGATACTGCTGCAGCCAGATCCATGTATCAGGATTATCTGAATGCAGAAGAAAGCCGTAAGGCAGAGGGATACAACGGGCTTGCTCTGTGTGATATTGCAGACGGAGACTATCAGAGCGCACTGGCAAATATCTCCAGCGGGCTTGAGGCTGCAGATACAGACGAGATGCAGGAGCTTTTATTTAATGAGATTGTTGCATACGAGAAACAGCTTGATTTTAATACTGCTTTTTCAAAGGCTCAGGAATATATAAAAATGTATCCGGATGACCAGGAGGCAAAGAAAGAACTGGAATTCCTTCAGTCCAGGATCGCACAGGAAAATGCAGAGGAATCTGTCCCGGAAGAAGGTCAGGACACAGCTCCGGCAGAAGAACAGACATCCTGGGAGGGTTGATATGCAGTTATATGATTTTAAGGAAATTCAGGAACGGGTGATCCTTGTAGGGGTGCAGACTGATATCGGAGACGATGTGGAGGCATCCCTGGACGAGCTTCAGGAGCTGGCAGAAACTGCAGGAGCAGAAACTGCGGCAAAGGTCATTCAGAACAGAGAAGCAGTACATCCGGGAACCTATATCGGAAAAGGCAAAATTCAGGAAGTGAAAAATCTTCTGACTGCTCTTGATGCAAACGGAATTATCTGTGATGATGAGCTTTCACCGTCGCAGCTGAATAATCTGGAGCGGGAGCTGGAATGTAAGGTTATGGACAGAACGCTGCTGATCCTGGATATTTTTGCGGGAAGAGCAGTGACCAGCGAAGGCAAGATCCAGGTGGAGCTTGCTCAGCTCCGTTACCGGTCCGCACGTCTGGTAGGATTAAGAGATTCCCTGTCCAGACTGGGCGGAGGTATTGGAACAAGGGGACCCGGCGAGAAAAAGCTGGAGACGGACAGACGTCTTATCCGCACCAGGATCTCGGCATTGAAAGCGGAGCTGGTACAGGTGGAAAAACACCGTGAGCTGATCCGCGACAGCAGATCAAAGGGAAGACTGAAGACCGCTGCTATTGTGGGGTATACCAATGCAGGAAAGTCTACGCTTCTGAACACTCTCACCGGAGCAGGAGTGCAGGCGGAGGATAAACTTTTTGCAACCCTTGATCCCACAACAAGAGTAATGGAGCTTGATGACGGACAGCAGATCCTTCTGACAGATACCGTAGGGTTTATCAGAAAGCTTCCTCATCATCTGGTGGAAGCCTTTAAAAGTACATTGGAAGAGGCGAAATATGCAGATTACATCATCCATGTGGTAGACGCTTCCAATCCACGGGCTGAAACACAGATGCAGGTAGTTTATGAAACTCTGAAGGAGCTTGGTGTTTCCGGGAAAAAGATCATTACACTTCTGAATAAACAGGATCTTGTGCCTGATTCAGAGCTGCGTGATCTGCGGGCAGACTATACGGTAAAATGTTCTGCCAGAACAGGCAGGGGACTGTGTGAGTTAAGAGAGCTGTTATCCCGGCTTCTGGCAGAAAGCCAGATTTATATTGAGGAGCTGTATGCTTATAAAGAAGCCGGAAAAATCCAGATGATCCGGGAATACGGGCAGCTTCTCTCTGAGGAATACAGAGAGGACGGTATTTTTGTCCAGGCAAAAATTCCTGCGGAGTTTTTTGTGAATGTTATGCCCCGGGGCTGATTGTAACAGGAGCGCTGTAATTTTGGCTGTCCTGGATAACAGGGCAGGTCACATTTGTATAAAAAAATAAATTTCTGGGTTTTGAAAAACATCGGAAAGCCTGTAAATACAGGAAAACAGAACCATCATATAGAGTGTGAAAGGTATGATCGCACAATATATGGTGGTTTTTGCGGTTGACGGAACCTGTGACCTTTGCTACAATGTAATCTATCAGCAGAAAATAAGAGCGAGCAAAGCAAGGGAGGAAGAAGGACTTATGTTTCAGGTAGTAAAACGTGATGGGGAAATTGCTGAATTTCAGATGGCTAAAATTTCGTCTGCTATCAGCAGAGCATTTGATGCAAAAGAAAAGAATTACAGCAAGGATATGATCGATCTTCTGTCGCTGCGTGTGACAGCTGATTTTCAGGATAAGATTCAGGATGACAGGGTCACTGTGGAGGATATTCAGGACAGTGTGGAGAACGTTCTGATCCAGGCCGGCTACAGCGATGTGGCAAAGGCGTATATTCTTTACCGCAAGCAGAGGGAAAAAATCCGAAATATGAAATCCACGATCCTGGACTACAAAGAAATAGTAAACAGTTATGTAAAGGTGGAGGACTGGCGCGTAAAAGAGAACTCTACAGTTACTTATTCAGTAGGAGGTCTGATCCTCAGCAATTCCGGAGCGGTCACTGCCAACTACTGGCTGTCTGAGATCTATGACAATGAGATTGCAGACGCTCACAGAAATGCGGATATTCATATCCATGACCTTTCCATGCTGACAGGCTACTGTGCAGGCTGGTCCTTAAAACAGCTGATCCAGGAGGGGCTTGGAGGTATTGAAGGCAAGATTACTTCTGCTCCGGCAAAGCATTTAAGCGTACTCTGTAATCAGATGGTAAATTTCCTGGGGATCATGCAGAATGAATGGGCGGGAGCTCAGGCATTTTCTTCCTTCGATACTTATCTTGCGCCCTTTGTCAAAGCAGATAAGCTGTCTTACCGTGAGGTGAAAAAATGCATTGAATCCTTTATTTATGGCGTCAACACTCCAAGCCGCTGGGGAACACAGGCTCCGTTTTCCAATATCACTCTTGACTGGACAGTCCCGGATGATCTGGCAGAGCTGCCTGCAATTGTTGGCGGAAAGGAAATGGATTTTAAATATAAGGACTGCAAAAAAGAAATGGATATGGTAAACCGCGCCTTTATCGAAACCATGATCGAGGGAGATGCCAATGGAAGAGGTTTCCAGTATCCGATTCCCACCTATTCTATTACAAAGGATTTTGACTGGTCAGATACTCTGAATAATCAGCTTCTTTTTGAAATGACAGCAAAATACGGAACGCCGTATTTTTCCAATTATATTAACAGTGATATGAAGCCAAGTGATATCCGCAGCATGTGCTGCCGTCTCCGTCTGGATCTTCGTGAGCTTCGCAAAAAAAGCGGCGGCTTTTTCGGCTCAGGAGAAAGCACGGGGTCTGTAGGGGTGGTTACCATTAATATGCCGAGAATCGCCTATCAGTCAAGAAATCCGGAAGAGTTTTACCGCAGACTGGACCATATGATGGACATTGCGGCAAGATCTCTGCATATCAAGAGACAGGTGATCTCCAGACTTTTAAATGAGGGACTTTATCCTTACACAAAGAGGTATCTGGGAAGCTTTGACAATCACTTTTCCACGATCGGTCTTGTGGGAATGAACGAGGCGGGGCTGAATGCAAGATGGCTGGGCTGTGATATGACAGATGAGCGTACCCAGAAGTTTACAAAAGAAGTTCTGGAGCATATGAGAAACCGGCTCTCCGATTATCAGGAGCAGTATCAGGGCGAGCTGTTTAATCTGGAGGCAACACCGGCGGAGTCCACAGCATACAGGCTTGCCAAGCATGACAGAAAACGCTGGCCTGACATTAAAACAGCAGGAAAAGAGGGCGATACCCCGTATTATACAAACAGCTCTCATCTTCCGGTTGAATTCAGTTCGGATATTTTTGACGCTCTTGATATCCAGGATGAGCTTCAGACCCTTTATACATCAGGAACAGTATTCCACGGATTTCTGGGAGAAAAGCTTCCTGACTGGAAGGCCGCCGCTTCTCTTGTGCGGAAAATCGCAGAAAATTATAAGCTGCCTTATTATACGATTTCTCCTACTTACTCTGTATGCAGCGAGCACGGATATCTCAGCGGAGAACACTTTACCTGTCCGAAATGCGGCAAAAAGGCTGAGGTATACAGCCGTATTACAGGCTATTACCGTCCGGTCCAGAACTGGAATGACGGAAAGGCTCAGGAATATAAAAACAGAACCCTTTATGATGTTGTGCATTCTTCCCTGAAAAAGGTTCACACAAGTGTAGTGACAATGACTGAGGACGATGTAAAGGTACAGCCTGTGGAAACCCATAAATATTTGTTTACCACAAGCACCTGCCCGAACTGCCGTATGGCGAAAAAAATGCTGGAGGGCCAGGAGCTGGAGATCATTGACGCAGAAAAGAACCCTGATATGGCCCGGCAGTTTGGCATCATGCAGGCGCCGACATTGGTGATTACAGACGGAGAGCATCTGAAAAAATATGTTAATGCATCCAACATACAGAAGTATGTGGACGAGGAGCTCTGATGTATAAGATATTTCTCGTAGAAGATGATGAGATGCTCTGTTCTCTGATAAAAAAGCACCTGGAATCCTGGGGATATCAGGTAACGGCAGCACAGGACTTTGCAGACGTTATGGGAGAATTTGTGCGTTCCGAAGCCCATCTGGTGCTTCTGGATTTGAAGCTTCCGTATTTTAACGGATTTCACTGGTGTGAAGAAATCCGCCGGGTATCGCAGGTTCCTGTTATTTTTCTTTCCTCTGCGGCAGATGACATGAATATGGTTATGGCAATGACCAGAGGAGCAGACGATTTTGTTGCCAAGCCCTTTAATCTGGAGGTCCTTTCTGCAAAGGTTCAGGCCATACTGAGAAGAACATATTCCTTTGGAAACAGTGGGAACCTTCTGGAACACAGAGGCGCTGTCCTGAATCTGGGAAGCGGAAATCTGAGCTATCAGGGACAGGCCGTTGAGCTTACCAGAAATGAACTTCGGATACTGAACCTTCTTTTTTCTCAGGCAGGAAACGTAGTTTCAAGAGAAGCGATTATGCAGATGCTCTGGGAAAATGATGATTTTGTAGATGACAATACTCTGACAGTAAATGTCAACCGCCTGAGACGCAAGCTGGAAGGAATCGGCCTTGAAAATATGATTCTCACAAGAAAAGGGCTGGGCTACATAGTTCAGTAGCGGAGGACAGAAATGGCAGGGTATCTGAAAAAAATATGGAAAACAGCAGCTTTGTTCCTGGCTTCAACCGGAATCATGGCAATGGTATTATGGCTGTATAACTGTTCTGTTGAGCCGGTTCTTTATGGAAGCCTTCTCTGCATGGTTTTGTTCGCGGGAGCATTTGTGTATGGATATCTCAGGTTCCGCAGCAAAGCGCAGGTTTTGTCTCAGATTGCAAAAAGTATTCCTCTGGATCTGGAAAAGCTTCCTTTGCCCCAGGACAACAACGAGGCGGCGCTTCAGCAGATGATCCATGAACTGAACCGAATGAGGATGGAAGCAGAGGAAGCCAGGATGACCTCTTACAGAGAGATGGCGGATTATTATACCATGTGGGTGCATCAGATAAAAACACCTATTGCCGCCCTCAGACTGCTTCTTGGAGAACAGCCTCAGGAAAACAAAGCGGCTCTTGCAGAGGTTTTCCGGGTAGAAGAATATGTGGAAATGGTTCTGGGGTATTTAAGATCAGAAGATATGTCTTCGGATATGAAATTTGCAGAGTGCGATCTGGATAAGATCATCCGTGAACAGATTCACAAATACGCGTCAGTCTTTATCGGGAAAAAGCTGCGGCTTGATTATCCGGGAACTCACGAAAAGGTTCTGACAGATCCCAAATGGCTGGGATTTGTGATCGGGCAGTGTATTTCCAATGCCTTAAAGTACACAAAGACAGGTGAGATACGGATTTATCTTTCGGAATCCCGTCCCCATACGCTGGTGATTGAGGATACGGGGGCAGGAATCAGCGCGGAAGATCTTCCGAGGATTTTTGAAAAGGGATTTACCGGATATAATGGAAGAACGGAGTCCAGATCATCAGGAATCGGCCTGTACCTTTCCAGAAAGATCATGAAAAGGCTGGATCATGGTATTTCCGTGGAATCAGAACCGGGAAAAGGAACAAAAGTTTATCTGAGTCTTGGCCGCCGGAGGGCGGAGGTGTTTTAAAGGAATGAAAAAAGGGCGTATCACATGTTAGCGTGTGATGCGCTCTTTTTTTATTCAAAATATGGGACAATGTAAACTGCTGTGAAAGTTACAGAGGAGAACGGCTGGTTGTTTCTTTTTCAATCAGCGCAGCAGGAACCATGCTTTCGTATGGAATATAATTGTCCAGAGACTGGATCGCAATCTGTGCCATCAGGGATATATTCTGATCGACAGAAGTTATGGGCAGGATTGCATTGTTGGAACCGGGAGAATTGTCATATCCAATCAGTTCAACTGTTTCCGGAATAGAAATTCCCTTTTTGATACATTGGCGTTCAAAGAGTCCTGCAATGTCATCGTTGGAACAGAACACTCCCAGTTTTTTACCGGCATACTTTGTGGTAATGTGTGTAACCAGATTTTCCATTGCTTTTGTAGCAGAGGGCATATAAGGATCTGTAAGATCGGTCTGTATAAAACGTTCATAGGGAAGATTTCTGACTTCATATTCAAATCCCAGGATACGTTTAAAGGAAGGCCAGTCCTCTTTGAAATCATTATTAATATGGATAAAAACCTCACAGCCGTTGCGGATCAGTAAATCCGCAGCCAGCTTTCCGCCTGTAAAATTGTCATTGTTAATCTGCTTAAAGTTTCCTCCTGCCCTTTCAATTGAAATTACCGGCACAGGAAGAGCCTCAATCTCCTGGGGAGAGAGAAGATGACTTAATAAAATAAGACTTTTGATCCGGTAGGAGATCAGGTTTTGGATAAGTTGCATTTCTTCCTCTTTGGAGTTGTTAGATGTGTAAATAATAAAACTGTAGCCTTTTTCTTTTCCGTATTTTACAAGTTGGTTGAGGAGTTCTGTGTAAAAACTTAAATGAAGGTGAGGAAAAATAATGCCTACCAGATTGGACTGACCGGTGACAAGAATACGGGCAAGGTTATTCTGGCTGTAATTAAGGTCTTTGATCGCTTCTTTAATTTTATTTTGTGTTTCCGGTGAAAGAAGTTCCGGATGGTTAAAATACCTGGAAACAGTGGTAAGGGAAACGCCGCTTTTTTGTGCAATGTCTGTAATTTTGACTTTATTCATAATAAAACCTCACATTATTAAAATATCGGATGTCATGAAGCTGGAAATATTTTCTTGATAGTATGATTATAACATAATTACATGAAAAATAAAAGAAAAAACACTGATATGATATGAAAATATTTTCATAATGAAGAAGAGAAAACAATAATATAGCTTGTAAATATGATGGAAACATCGGTAAAACTATACAAATTACATAATATAATATTGTGCACACTGACATAAATGAAAATATATTATGAAAACGTTTGACATAAAAGGGCAGATGAACTATAATGAGTCCATCAAAAGGAATGGAAAGTATAAGCGAAAAGGAGGAATTTTAACATGAAAAAAAGAGCTTTAAGTCTGGTGATGGCGGCAGTAGTTGCAAGTACTATGTTTACAGGATGTGGAAGTGCTGAAGGAGAAAAAACAGCAGATAAGAAAGACAGTATCACTGTACTAGTTGAGAGTGGATCTCCGGCAGAAGCCCTTGCAAAGGAAACTGCAGCAGATTTTAAAGAGGAAACTGGCTGTGAGGTTATTGTAGATGCAGTTGCCTATACAGGAATGTATGATAAATTATCTACAGAGATCAAGGCGAAACAGGCAGCTCATGATGTAGCGTGTATGGACGTAGTATGGCTGGCAGCTTTTGCAGATGCTATTGAACCGCTTAAAGATGCAGATACCAGTGATTTCCTTCCAACTCTTGAAGAAAGCGGGACTATTGATGGAAACCTTCTGGGATATCCAATGTGGGTAAATTCTAAAATTCTGATTTACAGAAAGGACCTGATTCCTGAGGACAAAGTACCGAAAACCTGGGAAGAATATCAGTCTCTTGCGGAAGAATTAAAAACAGATGATATGTATGGAACTACAGTATTTGGAAGCGGCTCAGATGCGGTATGTTCTTTCCTGGATTTCGCATGTCAGGCCGGAGCAGAGGGGCTTGTGTTTGATAAAGATGGTAATGTAAACATTACTGACCAGGCTTATATAGATGCACTGCAGTTTATGGTAGATACTGCAGGGGCAGATTATACTCCGTCAGACTCTCTTTCCACAGCAGCTACAGAGTCTCAGGAGCTTTTTACAAATGGAAAAACGGCAATGCAGTTAAACTGGAGCCATCAGTATCCTGCTGCTGTTGAAGCATTGGGAGCGGACAAGGTAGGATGTGCACCTATGATAGCTGGAAAAGCAGGTATCGGAGCAACTACAGGTCCATGGTATGAGTGTGTGATGAAAAATTCTGAGAATAAGGAAATGGCGCAGAAATATGTTGAATTTATGTATGATCATAACGCAGATTACATGGATCTTACCCTGAAAATTGCGGGAAGAACTTCTGTTTATGAGGATGCTGGAAAAACAGAAGGAAATGAGCATACAACTGCAGTTCTCGAAACTCTGGGATCAGAACAGACACAGGCAAGACCTATGGTGACAACCTGGGCACAGATTGAGGAAGTTCTTACTGGTGTTGTAGAATCCTGTCTGGGAGGCGCGGATATACAGGAGACTCTGGAAGCTGCCAAGACAGAAATCGAAGCAATCGGAATGTAACAGGGGAGATTTCCCCTGTACGAAAAGGTGGTAAAAGGTATGAAATTAATTTCAAGGAAAACCTTATTATTATTTTTCCTGCCTGGTGCAGTATTTATGGGTGCGTTTCTGATCTACCCAATTATAACTATGGTAGCAGACAGTTTTTTTGATATTGGGTTGACAGGAGACAGAACATTTGTAGGACTCGATAATTATATCCGGGCATTTACAGCAGGAGGATTCTTGAAACAGTTAAAAAACACCTTGCTGTACATTGTGATCGCAGTTGGCGTGGAGACGCTTCTGGGACTGCTGTTTGCCCTGTTTTTTGAAATGAATTATAAGGGAAGCAAGATTATTCGTTCTTTTATGATGGCTCCTCTTATGATTGCGCCCTTAGTTGCGGGACTTACCTGGAAGTTAATGATGAGCTCCAGCTTTGGAATAGTAAACGAGCTTCTGGCACGGATTGGCATTTTATCCAGTAGCAGTGATATTTTATGGCTTGCAGACGAAAAATGGTCGTTGATTGCCTGTTGCATTGCAGATATATGGTTGACAACTCCTTTTATGATGCTGATGATACTGGCTGGCCTTCAGGGACTTGATTCCAGTATGACAGAAGCGGCAAAAATTGATGGTGCAAATCTTCTGCAGCAGATTTTTTATATCAAACTCCCTGTGATTAAACCAGTTTTGCTGACTGCTTTGTCTGTAAGAATCATAGATGCTGCCAGAACCTTTGATATTATCTGGGCTATGACAGAGGGAGGTCCTAACAGTTCTTCGGAAACGATCAGTATTATGATCTATAAAACTTTGACAAGGTACAATGATATTGGCTATGCAAGCGCTATGGCAGTTGTATTCATTGTTGTTTTGGTTGTATTTACCCTGGTCTTTATGCAGAGCTTATGGAATCCAAAGAAAAAGAACAGCTAATCAGTGTAATAGGAGGCGAAAATAGTGAAGAGAAAAGGAGAAACAGGAAAAAAGCTTGGAATCGCTCTGTCAGTGATTCTTACAGTGGGCTGGCTCTTTCCATATATTTATGTGATTTGCTGTGCATTTAAGCCGGGGTCAGAGGTGATTGCAGTTCCGCCGAAATTTTTCCCCAAGGTCTTTTCAATTGAAAACTTTTCCGGACTGTTGGAAAGAATGGATGCGATGAAGTTTTTGTTCAACAGTCTGACAGTTGCTCTTATCAGCACAATCATTGCCCTGATCCTTGGTTCTCTTGCGGCTTATGCTATTCAGAGATCAGGCGCAAAGCTGTCAGTTCTGTTAATCGTTTTGGTGCTGTGTCTGAAAATGATTCCTACGTCTAGCATTGTAGTGCCGATTTATGAACTGATCTGTAATCTTGGGCTTTATGACACAAAAATTGCACTGATCATTGTATATGCAGCCATTAACATGCCATTTGTTATGTGGACTATGCTGAGCTTTTATGAAGGAGTTCCCACTACGCTGGACGAAGCAGCGTATATGGATGGCGCCAACAGTTTGCAGACTTTTTGGAGAGTGATTCTTCCAATTTGCAAGCCGGGACTGGCAACAGCATTTATTTTCACTCTGTTTCTTGCATGGAATGATTTTCTGGTTGCTCTTCTTCTGACCAGCACAAATGCCAAAACATTTACTGTAGGCCTGGCAGGATTTTTATCAGCATATAATCTTGATTTAGGACCTATGTGTGCAGGAGCATTTCTATTCAGTTTCCCGGTTATGATCATTTCGCTGGCTGCTCAGAAATATATTGTGCAGGGAATGACTGCCGGTGCAGTAAAAGGATAAGGACAGGAGCAGGTTATGGAAAGAAATTTAATGCAGTTAAATATCCAGAGAGCTCAGGAAGAAATAGACAGAAAAAAAGAGCTTGTCAGCAAAGGAAGCATGAGACAGGAGTATCATTTTATGCCTCAGGCAGGATGGATGAATGATCCGAACGGACTGATCTGTTTCAGGGGAAAGTATCATTTTTTCTATCAGTGTAATCCTTATGGTGCATTTTGGGACTGTATGTACTGGGGACATGCGGTCAGTGAAGATCTGGTTCACTGGGAATATCTTCCCCTGGCTCTTGCTCCAAGTGAGTCATATGATGATTATCCTAAGGGCGGATGCTTTTCCGGAAGCGCCATTGTCTGTGAAGATAAGCTGTTCCTGATGTATACAGGGACGGCAAATAATGGAAATGGAGTAGAACAGACTCAGTGCATTGCATACAGTACAGATGGAATCCATTTCGAAAAATATGGGGGAAATCCTGTTTTGAGAGCTCCCAAAGAGATTAAGGCAGACTGTTTCCGGGATCCAAAGGTATGGAAACACGGCGGCACGTACTATATGGTGTGCGGCGCAAGTCGGGATAACAAGGGCCTTGCCCTGCTTTACCGATCAAAAGATATGCTTCACTGGTCATTTTTTAATGTACTTGCAGAAAGTCGTGGAGAGTGGGGATTTATGTGGGAATGCCCGGACTTTTTTCAGGCAGGAGATCAGTATGTTCTGACATTCTCCCCTATGGGAGCAGGAGATCATACCTCTGTGTATATGGTTGGAGACTTTGACTATGAAACTGGAAAATTTGATTATTATATAAGTAAGGAAATTGACTGGGGTCTGGATTACTATGCTCCACAATCTTTTGAAACAATGGATGGCAGAAGAATTATGGTTGCCTGGGCGAATGAATGGGAATGGATGCCGTTATGGAAGGACTGGGGACCGTCATACAGAGAGGGATGGAGTGGATTTTTTAATCTTCCAAGGGAAGTAAGAAAGAAACCAGATGGCTTACTTCAGTTTGTTCCTGTAAAAGAGCTGGAAAATCTGCGTGTGAATCCAATAAAAAAAGAAAAATTTGTGCTTGAAGAGCAGGAAACAGAAATTAAAGCCGGTGATGGAATCTGTTATGAAATAAAGTTTAATCTGGATTTGCAGGAAACCACGGCAGATCAGGTAGAGATAAAGCTGCGCTGTGGAGACGGAAAAAATACAGTCTGCCTTTTTGACCTGAAAAAGGGGGAAATGAGTGTGGACAGAAATTTTGGAGACGGATGGAGCAAAGGGATTTCTAGAAGTATATTAAACCTGAAAGAAAAAAATGAACTGGATGTTCATGTTTTTGTGGATCGCAGTTCGGTTGAAATTTTTGCAGATCAGTACAGTAATAATCATTCCAATAATGTATTTGCATCAGATGAACAGAATCAGATCTTCATGAGTGCGTATGGTGGGAAAGCAGTGATATCCGGTCTGGAAACATATGGATTAAAATTGTCTTAGATTAGATGAGGAGTATGGAACAGGAGGTTTTAAGAATGTTCGATAAAAATTATTATGATGTGACAAATTGGGATACAGGAAATCCATATGAAGATATTGGGGAAGTTCTTAATAGTATTATAGCAGATATCAAGAGGAGACAGTCTGATTCTGATTATTGTGAAGGAGGAAAACCGGGAGCAGTAATCTTTATTCCATCAGGGGATTATCATCTTCGCACTCAGGTGGTCATTGATCTCAGCTATTTAAAGATTATGGGAACAGGCCATGGGTTTGTATCTTCCAGTATCCGTTATAATCTTCCGGAAAAGGAGTGGAAGGATCTGCATGAGATCTGGCCGGGCGGAAGCCGTATTCTCGTAGACTTAGATGTAAATCCAGAGGATGATGAGAAAGATGGAGCAGCATTTTATGTGAAGCGTGAAGGAAATCCCCGGATCAGCTCTGTGGAATTTGAAAATTTCTGTATTGACGGTCTGCATTTTGTGGATGATGGAACTGATATTGACAATGTGGAAAATACATATGTAAATGGAAAAACAGGAATTTATGTTGGAAGCGCCCAGGACTCGTTCAGGATTACCGGTATGGGATTTGTGTATCTGGAACATGGAATTACAGTTTATCATGCAGATGCATTATCCATTCATGATAATTTTATTGCGGAATGTGGCAACTGCATTGAGCTTCGAGGCTGGGGACAGGCCTCAAAGATTACGGATAATCTTATGGGAGCCGGATATAAGGGGTATTCGATATTTGCACAGAATTTTGGAGGCCTTTTGATTAATGCCAACAATATTTTTCCCCGTGGAACCAGCAGTGTCACCTTTAAAGATGTGGCGAAATCTACAATCACAGGAAACAGATTTCATGGTTTTTATCCTGGAATGCTGGTGTTTGAAGGAGCATGTTCGGAAAATATGATTTCTTCTAATCATTTTCTCCGGGATAATGAGCCGTGGACACCGCTGATCGGTGTGGATAATGGTCTGGATGATCAGTTTGGTATTCTCAGAATCAGCGGCAGTAATAATTCCATTATTGCTAATCACATTTCGGAAACAGTGTCTTTGGAGTCGATAAAACCGGCGGATAAAAGGCCGGTTATTATACGGCTGATTTCCGGAACTGGTAACTATATTGCTTCTAATCATATTATTGCTATGGCAGAATTGGATACAGAAGCATCGGAGGCGTGTTTTACAGCGCAGGTAAATGCTCTTACAGGCAGAGACCGACGCAGAAGGCTTGATGTAGTGCATGTCCTTGTGGAAGAAAAGTCAGAGGAAAACATTGTTCTTGACTCAGGAAGTGAAAAACAGGTGATTTTGGATCGAAAAAGAAATGCTTTCAGAGCTACTCCGGAATTGGAGGCCATGTAATTTTTATCAACCTTACAAAAATGTCACATACAGAGAGAAACTGTAAGCCAAAGTTATGGCATATGGTTTCTCTTTTTTGTATACTGGGGTTACAAAATAAAACCGCGCATAGCACACAGGAAATATCAGCTCTGTAAGTGGAGGGCGCGTATATGATTGGAGGAAGCAGAAGCATGGCTTTACTGGAAGTAACTAATGTAAAGAAAATATACAGTACGCGATTTGGAGGAAATCAGGTTCAGGCGCTTGCAAACGTGACGTTTTCCGTAGAAAGCGGAGAATTTGTGGCGATCATGGGGGAATCCGGATCCGGAAAAACGACCCTTCTGAATATTCTGGCATCTCTGGACCGGCCTACAGAAGGGGAGGTACTTCTTGACGGAAAAAGCATTGTCCATTTAACTGAAAAGGAGATTTCCGCTTTCCGGAGAAATAATCTGGGATTTGTATTCCAGGATTTTAACCTTCTGGATACGTTCAGCCTCAGAGACAATATTTATCTTCCACTGGTGCTGGCAGGTGAGGATTACCGTGAAATGGAGCAGAAGATCCGGCCTGTTGCAAAGGCTCTTCGCATTACAGAGATCCTGGAGAAATATCCCTATGAGGTTTCCGGCGGACAGAAGCAGAGGGCGGCAGTAGCGAGGGCTCTGATCACAGATCCAAGGATTATTCTGGCAGACGAACCTACAGGAGCCCTGGATTCCAGAGCAGCAGCTTCTCTTTTGTCCATGTTTGGGGAGATCAATGATGCAGGACAGACCATTCTTATGGTAACACACAGCGCCCAGGCCGCAAGTCATGCCTCCAGAGTTCTTTTTATTAAAGACGGAGAAGTGTTCCATCAGATTTACAGAGGAACGAAATCACGTCAGGAAATGTATCAGATGATCTCAGATACGCTGACAGTTCTGATGACAGGCGGTGAGGCTTATGCGTAAAGGGATGTTTCTGAGACTTGCGCTTACCAATATTAAGAAAAACAGGGGAACCTATATTCCGTATATGCTTTCCTGTATGGGATGTATTGCAGTCCTTTATATCATGATGTTTATTGTCACCAGCCCGGACACTGTAAATATGAGAGGCGGCAGGGATGTGGCAGCCATTGTGAGCATGGGAGTCTTTATTCTCGGCGTTTTTTCAGTGATCTTTCTTCTGTTCTGCAACAGCTTTCTGATGAAAAGAAGGCAGAAGGAGCTGGGACTTTACAATGTACTTGGTATGGAAAAAAGGCACATCAGTCATCTGATGCTTGTGGAAACAGTGTTCACAGGTATTGCGAGCCTGGCAGGAGGACTGGCGGCAGGAATCCTTGGAAGTAAGCTGGCGCTTTTGCTTCTTCTGAAAATCCTTCATATTCCCGCAAAGTTTGGATTTTATATTTCCTGGAAAGGAATCAAGGTCTGTGCGGTATCCTATGGAGTGATTCTTGTACTGACACTTTTTAATAATCTGAGGCGGGTACATTTCAGCCGGCCGGTAGAACTGCTGTCCGGAGGCAATGCAGGAGAGCGGGAACCAAAAAGCAAGCTTTTTATGGCCATTGCGGGATTTGGCTGTCTGGGAACCGGATATTATCTGGCAGTTACTACAGAATCGATTATTGATGCTCTGGGAGTCTTTTTTATAGCAGTTCTTCTTGTTATGGCAGGAACATATCTGGTATTTACTTCAGGCAGTATTGTGATTTTGAAGCTGCTGCGCAGGAGGAAAAAGTTTTATTATAAGCTTCAGAATTTTACCAGTGTCTCGGGAATGCTCTATCGGATGAAACAGAATGCGGTAGGTCTTGCAAGCATCTGTATTCTGAGTACAGGAGTGCTTCTGATGCTGTCTACTACGGTAAGCCTGAATATGGGAATCGAGGATACTATCCGTTCTCAGTACCCCTGTGACGTAAATGTGGATTTCCACGGACATTCTCCGGAAGAAGCATATATGGCTCAGGAGTTTATAAGAACGGAACTGGAAGAAAAAAATATTCCTGTAGAAAGTGTGGAGTCTCAGATTTATCTTTCTCTCATAGGCGTTATGGAAGGAAACCGGTTAAATATGGACCCGGAAGCAGGACGGTCGCAGACACAGAACCTTGTAACTGTGGTGATTATTCCGGACAGCTTCAGTGAACAGGTGACAGGAGAAAAGCAGGATGTGCCTGAAGGCAGTCTTCTGGCTTACGGAACAGAAGAAAACAGCATTATTCTGGAGAACCAGGAATTTAAAATATCCGGCAGACTGAAAAAGCGCCCGGAGATCTCAGGTCAGCTGAGTATGGATTTTGTAAAAACTCTGTACTTTGTAGCAGATGAAAAAACCTTTGAAAAAATCAATCAGTTGCAGAATGAAGCGAAGGGCGGCGGATATTCCATTACATCCAGTATTGGAGTTCAGATGCCGGGAGATGATGCGGCAGCCATTAAGTGCAGGCAGATGCTGAATGACAGTATTCAGAAGTTTAAAGAGCAGGGATATTTTGCTCAGGAACAGGATTATGTTTCCAGTCGTTCTTATGCAGAGGAAGGAGAAAACTTTTACGGGCTGAATGGAGGACTGCTGTTTGTGGGAATCCTTCTGGGCGGAGTGTTCCTTATGGGAACAGCGCTGATCATTTACTACAAGCAGATTTCTGAGGGGTATGAGGATAAGGCGCGTTTTGAGATCATGAGAAAAGTGGGAATGAGCCGCAGAGAAGTAAAAGCCTCGATTCACAGACAGATTCTTATGGTATTTTTCCTTCCGCTGATTACGGCATGTGTCCATATTGGAATGGCATTTCCTTTGATGAAAAGGCTGCTTCTTTTGGTGGGCATGTCAAATACCAGGCTGTTTCTTATATGTACGGCAGTAACAGTGATTATATTTGCAGCAGTCTATGGCGTGATCTATGCAGTGACAGCAAGATCCTATTACAGGATTTTGGAAAAAGCAGAGTAAAGGAAAGATGGAAAAAGCGAGCAGATATGAGAGAATTCATATCTGCTCGTTTTCATGGGCTTCCCGGTAAATAGCGCAGGCTGCGTGATGACGGCAGGTTTTGTGGGCGCAGTTCATAACATCCAGTTTCCTGCCGCTTTCGGTGGGAATATATTCGCAGGTGACAGTCTGCATGCTGTTGCAGGTGCGGCAAAAACCGGAGAGATTGATTTCAATGATTTTCTCTTCCATGGAAAACCTCCTTAAAGTGTATACCTGTAAAAAAGGTGAATAAAATTTCATTTATGAGTATACACGTTTCTGGCGTGTACCGCAACGGAAAAAGAACGCTTCCCGAAGGAGCATTTTATAAAGAATATTGCATTTTTATACATTGTATAATTTTGATGCAGGGCAAAATGCCATGGCGGAAGGCGATTTGGAATATATTCTGACCGGATTACCGGGAACGGAATGAGAAGCAATATCTGACTTCTGTTATCAGGGATATAAACAGAAGCTTTGTGAAAAAATACGCAAAAACACATTATGCAGACAAAAAATTTCTGTTTACAATTCCACCGGCAAAATGTATAATCATACATAAATGAGGAGTGGAGACATAATGGAACAGAACACAAATAAACAACAGTTCATGCAGGGACTCCGGGATGGGGTTCCTGTTTCTTTGGGATATTTTGCAGTATCCTTTACCTTTGGAATGATGGCAGTTGCGGGAGGAATGTCTGTATGGCAGGCAACCCTTCTTTCTCTGACCAATATTACCTCGGCAGGCCAGTTTGCAGGTCTGGAGATTATTATTGCCTGCGGTTCTCTGTGGGAAATGGCTCTTACGCAGCTTGTGATCAATCTGAGATACAGTCTGATGTCTTTTTCTGTTTCTCAGAAGCTGCAGAAAAATATACCGTCAGGGCACAGATTTCTTGTGGCTTTTGGTATGACGGATGAGATTTTTGGGCTCAGTATAAGCCGAAGTGGAAAACTGAATCCCTGGTATCACTACGGGGCGATGAGCGCAGCGATTCCGGGCTGGACACTGGGAACTTTTGTAGGGGCAATGGCAGGAAATATCATGCCGGGCTTTCTGTCCAGCGCTTTGAGCGTGGCTATTTACGGTATGTTTCTGGCGCTGATCATACCTCCGGCAAAGAAACACAGACCGGTACGGGCGGTAGTGGCAGGAGCCATGGCTATCAGCGCTGTTTTTGCAGTGGTTCCGGTGCTGAACAGGATATCATCCGGCTTTGTGATTATTTTTACAACACTGATCGTAGCCGGAGCTGCAGCTTATTTCTGTCCTATAGGGGACGGAGAGGAGGAAACTCATGAATCATAGTGTTTATGTTTATATACTGGTTATGGCGGGAGTTACTTATCTGATCCGTATGCTTCCGCTGGTGCTTTTTAAAAAGGAGATTACAAGTCCGTTTGTGAAGTCTTTTTTATTTTATGTGCCTTATGCCTGTCTGGCAGCAATGACCTTTCCGGCCATACTTACCGCGCCGTCTTCCGGAATGATTGCCGGGGCAGCAGGCCTTGGCGCTGCTCTGATCGCAGCATACCGGGAAAAAAGTCTTCTTACGGTAGCTCTCTGCGCCTGCGTGGCAGTGTTTGCGGCAGAACAGATTCTTGGATTTCTGGGATAATATAAAATAAGTGGAAAGCCTTTGCCTGACAGTGCGTAAGCTTTCAGACAGAACCTTTTTACACTTTATATTGTTAAAGTGATACGTAAGTGTTATACTTTAAGAAAATGGTATACCTGTTTGGGCATAAGCAGGTCACAGGATACCGGGAAAATAAGGAACGGAAGGTAAAATGAATGAAAGAAGATTTGTTAAAGGAAACGCAGCAGGCTCACAATAAGCCGTTTTCCTGTAATATTGTTCTGATAGGCTTTATGGGCGCGGGAAAAAGTACGGTTTCTGAATACCTCAGCAGAAAATACAATATGGATACTGTGGAAATGGATCAGATTATTGCAGAAAGAGAAAAAATGAGCATTTCCGATATTTTTTCAGTGCATGGGGAAGAATATTTCCGGGATCTGGAAACAAATCTGCTTATTGAAATGCAGGCGAAGACTAACACAGTAATTTCCTGCGGCGGCGGCGTTCCCATGAGAGAGAGAAACGTAAAAGAAATGAAGAAAAACGGATGCGTGGTTCTTCTTACCGCTACACCGGAAACGATTCTGGAGCGGGTAAAAGATAACCATGACCGGCCGCTTCTGGAGGGAAATAAAACAGTTTCCTATATTTCTGAGCTGATGGAAAAACGCCGCGAAAAATATGAGGCTGCGGCTGACTTGATCATTGAGACAGACGGAAAAAGTGCTCAGGAAATCTGTGAAGAGCTGGTGCAGAAAATGGCAGGAGGACAGAAGATATGGAACAGAGAATAAAGGGAACAACAGGACTTATGATGCTGATCGGAAGCCCGGTAGGACATTCCGGCTCACCGGATATGTATAACTTCAGCTTCCGGTATCATAAACAGGATTATGCATACATGGCTTTTGATATAAAGGAAGATCAGGTAGGTGCGGCTCTGGATGCCATGCGGCTGTTTAAGATGAGAGGAGCAAACGTTACCATGCCCTGCAAAAATGAGGCTGCGAGACTGGTGGATGAGCTTTCTCCGGCAGCGCGGATTATCGGAGCGGTCAACACCATCGTCAACGAGGACGGAAAGCTGGTGGGTCATATTACAGATGGAACTGGTTTTGTACAGAACCTGAAGGAGCATGGAGTTGAGGTAAAAGGAAAGAAAATGGTGGTTCTTGGAGCAGGCGGAGCAGCTACAGCGATCCAGGTACAGTGCGCCCTTGACGGAGCTGCTTCTATTTCTGTTTTTAATCCTGATGATCCGTTTCTTGAGAGAGCTCATCAGACAGCGGAGAAGCTGAAAAAAGAGGCTCCGGAATGTAAGGTTCAGGTATTCTGTCTGGATGATGAAAACAGACTGAGAGAAGAAATTGCCCAGGCGGATATTCTGGTAAATGGCACTCTGGCAGGCATGAAACCCCACGAGGACACCACTCTCATTACAGATAAGAGTATGTTCCGCCCGGAGCTGGTTGTGGCAGATGTGGTATACAATCCTGAGGAGACAAGACTTCTCCGTGAGGCAAAGGAGGCCGGCTGCAAAACCATTGGCGGCAAGGGAATGCTTTTATGGCAGGGTGCGGCAGCCTATAAACTGTATACAGGCCTGGACATGCCCGTAGAAGAATACCGTAAATTCCAGGAACAGCAGGGCTGATTACACATAAAATCTATAAGATATAAACAAGACGGACAACTCGCTGAGAGGATCTTACCGCAGTCCCTCAGTCAGAGTTTGTCCGTCTTGTTTTGTTACTGTTTCTGTACTCTTTTATATAGAAGAAAGATCAATTTCGCCCTCGAACACTGTAGTTGCCGGGCCTGTCATGTAAACAAGATTTTCCTGGCGGTTCCAGAGGATCTGAAGATCTCCGCCCAGAAGTTTAACGGTAATAGGCACGTCCTCGTCAACCAGGCCGTTTAAGGTGGAGGCCACAGCTACTGCGCAGGCGCCTGTTCCGCAGGCCAGTGTCTCTCCGGAGCCTCTTTCCCATACACGCATCTGGAGAGTGCGTCTGTCAATGACTTTGACAAATTCTGTGTTGATCCTGTCCGGAAAATTGATGTGGTTTTCAAACATAGGCCCTACCTTTTCAATGTCCAGACTGTTTACATCCTCCATGTAGGTAACTGCATGAGGATTGCCCATGGAAACAGCAGTGATATTCCAGACAGTTCCGTTTACGTCAAGTGGCTGGTTGATCACCTGTTCTTTGTCTGATACGACAGGGATCATTTTTGCAGTAAGAATGGGAGAACCCATATTTACTTTTACAGAGGAGACTTTTCCGTCTTTGATATCGAGATCCAGATATTTAATTCCGCTTTTTGTATTAACAGTAATATTCTTTTTACGGACGATGCCGTGGTCGTAGGCGAATTTTGCCACACAGCGGATTCCGTTGCCGCACATGGCTCCCTGTGAGCCGTCCAGATTATACATATCCATTTCGCAGTCTGCCACATCGGAAGGCTTGACCAGGATCAGACCGTCAGAGCCGATACCGAAATGTCTGTCGCTGACAAATCTTGCAACAGCCGAAGGATCGGCAATGGTTTCTTCAAAGCAGTTTACATATACATAATCATTTCCAATACCCTGCATTTTTGTAAATTTCATAGAGTTCCTCCTCATTATGTACTATTTATACTCATTCCCGGATAACGGTATCAAGTATAGAGATAAAATGTTATGGTTTTGTGAAATCAGAATAAAAATTCCAGAAATTTTATATCAGTTTATAAATATCCGGAAATGGTTCAAGGCTTCTTTTCAGGATTCCTGTGACCCGGGCGATCAGAATACCGTAATTTGTAACAGGGACGTTCTGATCCTGACAGCAGGCGATCCGGTATTTCATCTCTCTTTCATTCAGCATACAGCCGCCGCAGTGTACAACCAGTTTGTAATCCTTCAGATCATCAGGAAATTCTGTTCCGGAGGTGAAAACAAACTCCGGTTCTTTTTTTGTATAGCTTCGGATCCAGTTAGGGATTTTTACGGTTCCAATATCGTCACACTGACGGTGGTGAGTGCATCCTTCCGCGATCAGGATCTTATCGTTGTCCTGAATGTTGTCAAGAGCGGCAGCGCCCTGTACCACTGTGGCAAGATCTCCTTTATATCTGGCAAACAGAATGGAAAAGGAGGTGAGAGGAACCGTATCCGGGGTATCTTTTGACACCTTTGAGAAAACCTGACTGTCGGTGATCACCAGTTTTGGAGTGATTCCATGATTTCTGAAATTTTCCAGAGTGGATTTCAGCTCCGTATCTCTGACTACAAGAGAAAGGGCTCCTTTTTCCAGAACCGCGCGGATAGTCTGCTGCTGGGGCAGGATCAGGCGGCCCTTTGGAGCTGCCTTGTCAATGGGAACCACAAGGAGAACAAGATCTTCCGGGGCAATCAGATCCGCGATCAGTGGATATTTATGCGTTTCTTCAGGCTTCAGGGAAGCAAGCATTTCTTTCAGCTCATGGATGCCCCTGCCGGTTTTTGCGCTTACATAGATTTCATTTGTTTTTCCGGATTCCGAGGAAGCCGGAGAAGCGCTTTCGCCGGAAGCAGCAGAAGTGTCAGAATTACTTTTGATAGAATCAGCAGTGGAAAAAACTTCCGTTTCAGAAGCAAGATCTGTCTTATTATAAACCAGGATCCAGGGGATATTTTTTTCCTGAAAACGGAGGATCAGTTCTTCCTCGCACCGGGTTTTACCTATATGAATGTCTGTTACCAGAACAGCAATATCTGTTTTATTTAAAACCTGAAAGCTTTTTTTTACACGGAGAGCTCCAAGTTCTCCTTCATCGTCAATGCCCGGGGTATCAATGATCATTACAGGTCCAAGGGGAAGAAGTTCCATGGTTTTGTAAACGGGATCCGTGGTCGTGCCTTTTACGTCTGAGACAATCGCAAGATCCTGACCGGTTATTGCATTTATGATACTGGACTTTCCTGCATTTCGTTTTCCGAAAAAACTGATATGTATCCGCTCGGAAGCGGGAGTCTGATTCATTCCCATAGATATCCTCCTTATAAAAATACCGATTGTGCGTATAAAAGTGATTTTTTGTGCATATGAAAGTATTTTTATTATAGAAAATTATTTTTTATTATGCAAGTAAACTATTGCATTTTACAAAAAACATGGTACAATAAAAATCATGATTTGAAGAAATTTTATGCAAAGAGAATGTATAAATATACTATTTTAAGGAGGAAACAAAAATGAAAAACATGAAAAAATTTGCAGCACTTGCACTTTGCGCAGCAATGACCGCATCTATGATGGGCGCAGTAACCGTATCTGCCAATGACAGCGGAGTTGAGAGCATTGATGATCTTGCAGGAAAAAAGATCGGAGTTCAGCTTGGAACCACTGGAGATACTTATGTGACAGACGAGTATGAAGGCGATGATGCCGGAACAAAAATCGAGCGTTTCAACAAAGCAAATGATACAGTAATGGCTCTGAAACAGGGCAAGATCGACTGTATTATCATCGACAGCCTTCCGGCAGAGGAGTTTGTAAAAAATAACGATGATCTGGAAATCCTGGAAGAGGATTTTGCTACAGAGGAATATGCCATTGCAGTAAAAAAAGGCAATGACGAGCTGACTGAGGAGATCAACGGCGCGCTGAAAGAACTGAAAGAAGAGGGTGTTCTTGATCAGATCAATGAGAACTATATCGGATCTGACGATGTGAAAGGCACCTGCCCATATGAGTCACCAAAAGATGCAGACCATTCCAAAGGTACTCTGACAATGGCAACAAACGCAACTTTCCCTCCATACGAATATTATGAGGGCGACAAGATCGTTGGTATTGATGTGGAAATGGCACAGGCAGTCTGCGATAAGCTCGGATATGAGCTGAAAGTGGAAGATATGGAATTTAATGCAATTATGAATGCAGTAGCTTCCGGCAAGGCTGATATGGGAGTAGCCGGTATGACTGTTACAGAAGACCGTAAAGAGAACGCAAACTTTACTGACACTTATACAACTGCAAAACAGGTTATTATTGTTCGTAAATAATGGAACAGACCCTGCACCTGTCATATGTATGACAGACAACAGAGACACAGAAGTTCCGGGCACCCGGCATCGACAGCATCGAAAAGGGAACCCGGAATTTCTTATGAGCAGCTGAAGATATCTGATAAAAGAGAAAGTGGTGAATGTTTTGGCGGAATTTATTGATAAGTTTCGATTGAATTTCATAGAAGACAAGCGTTATGAATTTATTTTTAATGGTTTAAAGACCACTCTGATCATTACTGCATTTGCCGTGCTGATCGGTATTGTACTTGGCTTTATTATTGCAATGATCCGTTCCACCCATGACAGGACCGGAAAAATGAAGATCCTCAACGCTATCTGTAAGGTGTATCTTACCGTGATCAGGGGAACACCTGCAATGGTACAGCTTCTTATTATGTATTATGTTGTGTTTGCAGTTCATGATCCGGGAAAAATGATCACAGCGATCATAGCCTTTGGTCTGAACTCTGCAGCCTATGTTGCGGAGATCGTCCGTTCCGGTATCATGTCCATTGACCAGGGACAGTTTGAAGCAGGAAGAAGCCTTGGATTTAATTACCGTCAGACAATGCTTCTGATTATTCTTCCTCAGGCATTTAAGAACGTACTTCCTGCGCTGGCAAATGAGTTTATTGTTCTTATGAAAGAAACCTCCATCAGCGGTTATATCGGTATTACCGATCTGACCCGCGGCGGTGATATTATCCGAAGCCAGACATACGAAGCGCTTCTGCCTCTTCTGGCAGTTGCGGCAATCTATCTGATTCTTGTTATGTTCCTGTCTTATCTGGTAGGAAAACTGGAAAGGAGGCTGAGAAGCAGTGAACGCTAAAGGTGAAGTATTGATTGATGTAAAAGAGCTGAAAAAATCTTTTGACGGAATGCAGGTTCTGAACGGAATTTCCACACAGATCTGCAAAGGCGAGGTAGTGGCTATTATCGGACCTTCCGGATGCGGAAAGTCTACCTTCCTCCGTTCTCTGAATCTTCTGGAGATACCAACAGGCGGACAGATTCTTTTTGAGGGTACAGATATTACGGACAAATCAGTAAACGTTGACAAAATGCGCCAGAAGATCGGTATGGTGTTCCAGCAGTTTAATCTGTTTCCTCACCTGACCATCAAAAAAAATATCATGCTGGCTCCGGAAAAGCTTGGACTGATGACTAAGGAGGAAGCTTCCAGACGTGCAGACGAGCTTCTGGAACGTGTAGGACTTCCGGACAAGGCAGATGCTTATCCAAGCCAGTTATCAGGCGGTCAGAAGCAGAGAATTGCCATTGCAAGAGCTCTGGCAATGAATCCGGATGTCATGCTGTTTGACGAGCCTACTTCCGCTCTTGACCCTGAAATGGTAGGGGAAGTCCTGGAGATCATGAAAGAGCTTGCAGAGACCGGAATGACCATGGTTGTGGTTACTCATGAAATGGGCTTTGCCAGAGAGGTGGCAACCCGTGTGATGTTTATTGATGAAGGAAAGATCCAGGAGGAGAACACACCTCAGGAGTTCTTTGCTCATCCGGAAAACCAGAGACTGAAGGATTTCCTGTCAAAGGTATTATAAACAAAGATATCAGGAACAAATGAAAGCCCCCGGCATTATGCTGATGTGATATGCATAAATGCCGGGGGTTCTTTTAGTTGTTTTCTTGTGCCGGGCTGTCGGTCTGTCGGTGGGCGTAGGCTGCTTTCAGCTCTTTATAACAGTATTTGATGATTTCCTTACGGGTAATGATCCCGATAAAAAATCCCTGATCGTCAATAACCGGAACGTAATTCTGGTTAATGGCCCGGTCCAGAAGATCCTCCATATCTGCATCTGCATGAACCGGTTTGTAGGTGGCTCTTCTGGGAATAGTCATAATGGAAATATCCTCCATTTCCTTTACATCCATGGTATTCAGCCGTTTCAGCCCCCACAGAAGATCTCCCTCGGAAATGGTTCCTATGTAACGACCGTCCATACTGAGAAGGGGAATACAAGAAAATTTCCGGTGTTCCATTTTTTCCACAGTCTGGCGCAGTGTCTCATCTTCAAATATATAAGCTACTTCACTTTTGGGTGTCAGAAAAAATAAAATATTCACGTTGTGTACCTCTGTCTTTCATTTCAGTGTGAGGGCAGTTCATGAAAAAACTGCCGCTCTTTTTTGTTGCCGATTCTACTGATATGATAGTATGAAGGTACTCTGCTGTCAATAAATGAAATATTAAATTTTGGTGAAAACTACTATGAAAAAAACATGAAGATATATTTTTCACAGCAGATTTACTCCGTTTTCCCTTGCTTCCGCAAGAACTTCCTCAGGCCACAGAGAAGCATGTACCTCACCGATGTGAGCCTTTCTTAAGAAAAACATGCAGATGCGGGACTGACCGATTCCGCCTCCGATAGAGTAGGGAAGTTCTTTGTTGAGAACAGCCTTCTGGAAAGGCAGATCACGGCGGTCATTGCATCCTGCTTCTGTAAGCTGGAGATCAAGAGTTTCTTCGTCTACACGGATACCCATGGAGGAAAGCTCAAGGGCAATATCCAGAACCGGATAGTACACAAGGATATCTCCGTTCAGTTCCCAGTCGTCATAGTCCGGAGCCCGCCCGTCGTGACGCTGGCCGTCTGTAAGAGTTTTTCCTACCTGCATAAGAAATACAGCGCCCTTTTCCTTTACGATTTTATATTCGCGTTCCTTGGGAGTGCAGTCGGGATACATATCTACAAGCTCCTGTGTGGATACAAAGGCGATTTCTTTGGGAAGGATTTCTTCAATATAGTCGTACTGTACTGCCATGTATTTTTCTGTTTTGCGCAGAACACTGTAAATGGAACGAACAGTGTTAATAAGGGTTTCCATGGTACGCTCTTCTTTTGTGATCACCTTTTCCCAGTCCCACTGATCCACATAAATGGAATGGATATTGTCAATATCTTCATCTCTCCGGATAGCGATCATATCAGTATAAAGTCCCTCTCCGTGGGAAAAGCCGTACTTTTTAAGCGCATAGCGTTTCCATTTGGCAAGGGAGTGGACAATCTCCGCATTTTCGTTCATTCCTTTAATATCAAAGCTGACCGGGCGCTCCACACCGTTCAGATTATCATTCAGACCGGAAGACGGCGCTACAAATACCGGAGCGGATACGCGCAGGAGATTCAGCTTCTGTGCAAGTGTCTGCTGAAAAAAATCTTTGACGGTTTTGATTGCCACCTGGGTATCGTGAAGATTCAGATCAGAATGATATCCGGCGGGAATTTTAAATTGTTCCATAATAATTCCTCCTCGTTCGAGCTGCGCTCTTATTAATAAGCCATATTATAGCAGGAAAACAGGTGCAATGCAATTTATAGTTATTGACCTCAGCTGTGAAAATGCCATTGCCGAAGGTGATCCGGAAGGTTCCTTGAACAGTATCGTTTTGTGGGCCGGAACCGGCAGAAGTTATTTTTTACCTTGCGGGATCGGAGAAATTTCGGTACAATGAACTCAGATATTTTGTAGGATAAACGGAAAAAAGAATAAAAATCTGTTACGGAGACAGAGAAGAGGAGGCGGGATATGCGGTGTCAGTTATGTGATGGCCCTGTGGTGGGAGGAAGATGTAAAAGCTGTGGAATGCCGTACAAAAACGACGCGGTACTGTACCATGTAAATGAAGACAGAAAAACTCATGACAGACATGCGTCAGAAAAAGCCAGAGAGGAGCTTCGGAAAAGACTGGCTCCGTCAGAAACGGTAAAAAAGGCGCAGCAGCCTCAGCCGCAGCGTAAGACAACCGGAAACACTGCCGGGAACCAGACGGCTTACAGAGCGCAGAAGCATAAAAAAACTGCAAAGACCGGAACAGTATCTGCTTCTGAAAAAAGGAATACTCTGTCCTCAGAACCGAAAAAAAAGAAAAAACATCAGGGGATTTTTCTGATCCTGTCGTTTCTGATCATATTTTTGCCGGTAATCCAGGGCCTGTGGGATACATGGCGGGAGAACATTCTTCAAAATGATATCTTGGAGCATTATGTGTATGAAACGGACACGGATGAGGAAGTTCTGCCTGTTGACACAGATACAGAATACATAACAGAGCTTTCGGATGATTCCTATCTTTCCTCGTGGATAAATTCAGGAACCGGAAAGATAGAGTATGCGCTAAGCGCAGGTCATGGACAGACATTTGTGGGGACAGAAATTGAGCCCGGAAAATATATTGTTTATACAAATAAAGAAAAGGTGAAGCTGGTACGGGAAGGCGTGGGCGGAAAAGAAATTCATCTTCTGAAAACAGGGGAAGAGGTGGAGCTTACCCTGAATGAAGGGGATCTTCTTTATCTGGATGAGTATGAAAATTCCTATGACAGCGTTTATCTGAGCAGAGCAGAATAGAAGCGTCTGTCATTAAAGATGATTCGGAATGCATTCTGACCGGGATGCCCGGAATTGAGCTGATATCAACAGAAAGAAAAGGGGAAAATAAAAAAATAAAATACCCCCTTTTCTTTTACATTATATTGTGCTATACTCTCTCTTGCAACACCAGATATGGGGAACGGATTCGACGGGGAGGGTACTGGTAATAAATGTGCGGTTTCCTGCGAACCTAAATAGGAGAAAAATGGTATGATTTATGTAATTAAAAAAGACGGGACAAAAGAAGAATTTAATCCGCAGAAGATCGTGGCAGCAGTAAATAAGTCAGCAGCCAGAATTCTTTATACATTCTCTCAGGAGGAAAAAGATTTTATCTGCCGTTTTGCGCAGGAACATGCGGATTCACTGGGGAAAAATGAGATTCAGATCCAGGAAATGCACAATATTGTAGAAGGCGCTCTGGAAAGAGTAAATCCGGCTGTGGCAAAAAGTTACCGCGATTACCGTAATTACAAGCTGGATTTTATTCACATGATGGATGATGTATATACAAAGAGTCAGGCGATCCGTTACATCGGAGATAAGAGCAACGCCAATACGGACAGCGCCCTTGTTGCAACAAAGAGAAGTCTGATTTTTAACGAACTGAATAAGGAACTTTACCGTAAATTTTTTATGAACCGCAACGAGCTTCAGGCATGCAAGGACGGTTATATTTATATTCACGACCAGTCTGCCAGACTGGATACCATGAACTGCTGTCTTTTTGATGTTGCTTCTGTGCTGAGCGGCGGATTTGAAATGGGAAATGTATGGTACAATGAACCGAAAACTCTGGATACGGCTTTTGACGTTATGGGAGACATTGTTCTCAGCACGGCTGCCCAGCAGTACGGCGGCTTTACTGTACCGGAAGTAGATAAGATCCTGGCTCCGTATGCAAAGAAGAGCTATGATAAATATGTCCAGGAATTTCTGCAGTACTCAGACAAAAGCTGGACCGGAAGAGAAGAAAAAGCCATTGAGTACGCGCTGGACAAAGTGCGCAGAGACTTCGACCAGGGATGGCAGGGTATTGAATATAAGCTGAATACAGTAGGTTCATCCAGAGGAGATTATCCTTTTGTAACGGTAACTCTTGGACTTGGAACAGGCCAGTTTGAAAAAATGTGCAATATTTCTCTTTTGGAGGTCCACAAGGGCGGACAGGGCAGGGACGGACATAAAAAACCGGTTCTTTTCCCGAAAATCGTATTTCTTTATGATGAAAATATTCATGGACCGGGACAGTGCTGTGAGGATGTATTTGAGGCAGGTGTGGACTGTTCTGCAAAGACAATGTATCCGGACTGGCTTTCCATGTCAGGAAAGGGTTATATTTCCAGTATGTATAAGCAGTACGGAAAGGTGATCAGCCCTATGGGATGTCGTGCCTTTTTAAGCCCCTGGTACGAAAGAGGCGGAATGTATCCGGCAGACGAAAAGGATGTTCCGGTATTTGTAGGACGCTTTAATGTAGGTGCGGTAAGCCTTCACCTTCCTATGATCCTTGCAAAAGCCAGAGCGGAGAGCAGAGATTTTTATGAGATTCTTGATTTTTATCTGGAAATGATCCGGAACCTGCATATCCGTACTTATGAATATCTGGGTCAGATGCGCGCTTCCACCAATCCTCTTGCTTACTGTGAAGGCGGATTCTACGGCGGACATCTGAAGCCTCACGAAAAAATCGGCAAGATCTTAAAGCCGATGACAGCCTCTTTTGGAATTACTGCGCTGAATGAGCTTCAGGAGCTTTATAACGGCAAATCCATCCGTGAGGACGGACAGTTTGCATTGGAGGTTCTGAAATATATTAACAACAAAGTAAATCAGTTTAAAGAAGAGGACGGATATCTGTACGCCATTTACGGAACTCCGGCAGAAAGCCTCTGCGGACTTCAGGTAGAGCAGTTCCGCAAGATGTACGGCATTATTGAAGGCGTTTCTGACAGACCATACGTAAGCAACAGTTTCCACTGCCATGTAACAGAGGATGTGACTCCTATTGAGAAACAGGATCTGGAAGGCAGATTCTGGGAACTGTGCAACGGCGGAAAAATCCAGTATGTGCGCTACCCTATCGGCTATAATAAGGAGGCGATCCGTACACTGATCCGCAGAGCTATGGAGCTTGGCTATTATGAGGGTGTCAACCTTTCTCTGGCTTACTGTGACGACTGCGGCCATGAAGAACTGGAAATGGATGTGTGCCCGGTATGCGGTTCCAAAAACCTTACAAAGATCGACCGTATGAACGGTTATCTTTCCTACAGCCGTGTGCATGGAGATACACGACTGAACGAAGCAAAAATGGCGGAGATCGCAGAAAGAAAATCCATGTAAATATTTTTAAATAAAAAAGATCCCTTTCAGGAGCAGATACTTCCTGGAAGGGATTTTGTTGTTATTAAGAAAGATTTTCGATAAGATTTATAAAAATATGCAGGGATAAAAAGTGTGGCTGCCGGGAGTTTTCCTAGTGTTTAAAGGATTTCACAAAATTGAATACATTTTTTATTTCACTTCTTTTTTCGACGAAAGCTCCGGAAGCTGGCAGCAGTATGCAATTCCCAGAGGAGTGACTAGAAGCGGGTGTACAGGCCGGTAAACAGGCAGGTGCAGCCGCTTTTCAAACACCGAGGTAAATTCTGTGAACATAGAGGAACCGCCTACCACATACACAGCCGGAACCTGGTAGCCCTTCAGGAATTTTTCTGTAATAAGCGCCATTTTTTCTACAGTAGCCTTGATAACAGGAAAAATTTCCGCTTCTTTTTCCGGCTGGGTTTTCAGAACCTCAGCTTCTTCATAAGGGATCCGGTAATGGCCTGCCACAGTCATTGTCATGTGACTGCCGCCGGTTGCCTCGTCATCTGTGTAAATAACCTTTCCGTCTTTTAAAATACTGATTCCGGTTGTGCCGCCGCCTACGTCCACAACGGCTCCGTCGGTGATCTTCAGAACAGCGGAAGCCGCAGTAGGCTCATCCACAATATTCGTGACCTCAAATCCGGCGCCCTCCAGCACATAACCGATACTTTTGACGCTTCCCTCAGACACGCCCGGAGGGATGGCTGCCGCTGCATAGAGCAGCTCTGTACCAAGACGTTCTTCCAGAGTTTCCTTCAGCTTTGTCACAAGCTGTACAGATTCAAAATAATTAACGATCACTCCATCCTGAATGGCGTGGGAGGGAGCGGAAATTCCGGCAATGGGACGGTTGGTGGTATCAACCACAGCCAGAACTGTGTTTGCAGTTCCAAGGTCAACGCCGACCTTTAATCTTCCTTTGAATTTTTTACATTCTCCTGTTTTTACAAGTTCTGCAAAATTTGACAGTGTTCTGCTTTTCAGATCCATTTGGGTACTCCGTTTCTGTTTTTGTATATGGAATATTATAGAGTAAAAGCCGACATAAAATCAATCCTTTTTGGCAGATAAAGAAAAGGCAGAACTCCGAAACGGGCTCTGCCTTGCAGCGGTATGTATTATTTAATAATTGTACCTGTTTTTTCTTTATAGCCATCCTGTGCATGAGCCATATCTGTAATAATGGCGCGTCTGTGGGCTCCTTTTTCGATAAAGGAGATGCCTGCTTCAATCTTGGGAAGCATGGAGCCTTTTTCGAACTGATCTGCTTCCATGTATTTACGGGCATCTTCTGCAGAAATTTCTCCCAGAAGCTCTTCGTGATCGGTACCTCTGTTGAGGCTTACTTTTTCCACGCCGGTAAGAATCAGAAGAGTATCTGCGTTTAATTCCTCAGCAAGAAGTCCGCTGGCGAAATCTTTTTCGATGATTGCGCTGGCACCGTGAAGGTCAACTCCCTGTTCCAGAACAGGAATACCGCCGCCTCCGGCAGCGATCACGATCTGACCTGCCTCAGCAAGAGTACGGATTGTTTCCAGTTCAATAATTTTCTGGGGCTTCGGTGCGGCAAGAATTCTGCGGTACTGACCATCGGCAGTTTCTGTAACAAAGTTTCCTTTTTCTTCCTCAGCTTCCGCCTCCTGAGCATTCAGGACACGGCCGATGATTTTTTCCGGCTCTGCAAAAGCATCGTCATAAGGATCAATGACAACCTGGGTCAGTACAGTGGCAACCGGTTTATAAATGCCGCGGGAAAGCAGTTCTGCGCGGATTGCATTCTGCAGGTCATATCCGATGTAGCCCTGACTCATGGCAGAGCAGACGGACATAGGCGCGAAGGTGTAATCCGGATGTGCTTTTCCGAATTCGTTCATTGCAGTGTGTATCATGCCTACCTGGGGGCCGTTGCTGTGGGAGATCACAACATTTGCGCCATCCTCTACCAGGTCTGCGATGGCTTTTGCCGCTGCTCTGGTAGCGGTTTTCTGCTCAGGCAGAGTGGTTCCCAGCGCTTTGTGTCCCAGTGCAACTACTACAGTTTTTTCGCTCATAGGGATACCTCATTTCTTTTTCATTAATATGTTTTATTATAAAAGAACATGGCCTGAAATGCAAGAGAGGATTGCAAAAGGAAAAGCCGCCTGCAGATGCAGACGGCCTGTTTCCTTAACTTTTTGAGGGGGGAGATAGAGAGTGGTTATTCATCTATCCAAAACCTATTATATCGGAGAAATGTGTGCAAAGTGTGTACTGTTTCTAAAAGAAAACGAAAAAATATAAAGAAATATTAAATTAAATTTATAATTAGAAGTCCACATTGTATATTTTAAGAAAGCATGGTACAGTAAATCTGTCATAGTCCACAGTTCTGTGGATCCTTAATCACAGACAGCTGTTTCGGGGATATTCAGCAGCTGTTACAGTTCAGAAGTACCGTTCGGTGCAAAGTTCCATAGATGAAAATACGAAAAACAGAGAACGTAACTCAGAAAGGGGAGGTGCCATTGACAGGGGAAGCTTTTAACAGGTGAAAGGAAACCAGTGTTGATTTTTGCTGCAGAACAGAAAGAGGGAATATTATGAAAAAAAGAATATGGCACAAAATAAAACAGATCAGTCTGGGGATTTTACTGGCTGGATTTGTAATGACATCAGGAACACAGGAAACTCTGGCACAGCTGCCGGACAGCGCACAGGAAACTTCTGTGGAAAAGTCAGTGAAATGGGGAAAGAGTTCCGGGGAATTTCGTGTGCAGAGTGAACAGGAATCCGGAGAAGAGGAACTTTTCGGGGACGAAGCCGGAAATGATATTCAGGATGGAAATGGACAGGCAGAAGAGAACCTGCCCGGTCAGGAAACGGAAGAAGAGGATCCGTCCGGGGATGGCTTTGATAATGATGCGCAGTCCGAAACAGAACCGGAGGACCAGGTACCGGAAGCGCCTGACGGAGAAGAAAACGGGGAAGGCACAGCGCCGGAAGAGGGAGAGAACCCGGAAGAGAAGCCTGAGCAAAGCCCGGATGAAGAAACGGAAGAAAATCCGAATACAGAGCCGGGAACAGGGGAAGACACGGAAATACCGGAAGAGGAAACAGCAGACTTTGTTTTAACCGCAGAAGTAAATCCGGAAACAGCCAGGGCAGGAGAGACGCTTGTCTGTGAAATAGCAACAGAAAATACAGGGACGCTTCCTCTGGAAAATCTCAGCTTTTTCTGTGAACAGCCGGACAGCACACTGACAGCAGTTCTGGAAGATCAGCAGGGTGAGGAAATTCCCTGGGAAAATACCGGGATGCTGCTGCCGGGAGAGACGCGAATATTTTATGTCTGTATTCCTGTTCCGGAAGACAGGACAGAAGAGGTGGGCTTTGAACTGACAGCCAGGGCGTATCCTCAGAATACAGATCAGAATACAGAAAAGGAAGATCATGATCCGGGGGACTTTTCATCAGAGGAAGCTCCGCAGACAGTGCCGGATGAAATCAGTCGTACGATTACGGTAAAAACAGAAATTCAGGCGTTAAAGGCAGATTTCCAGGTGACAAAAACGGCAGACCGTACAGCAGCGGTGCCCGGCGACCGGGTACTTTTTCAGATATGTATCAGGAATACCGGGGAGAGGGTTCTTCATTCTGTGCTGACCACAGAAAAGTTCCGGACAGAGAACATTCCTGTACACTTTCTGGAAAAGGAGGGAGTGATTCTTGACAGTACAAGAACAAAGGCGCTGGTCAGTCAGCTTCCGCCCGGACAGTCAGTGAGCCTTCAGGCGGAGATTGTGATACCGGAAGATATAAAAAGCAGTAAACTGATCAATGAAGTGGAGGTAGTAACAAAAGAAACCGGGGAAAAAACAATGACCTCCAGTGCGGAAGTGCAGGTTCATAAGGCTGTTCAGCCTGAGCAGAAAGAGGAAGTGCAGAACCCTGAACTACCCTCAGAAAAAAGTTATCCTGCCTCCACAAGGCCGGAGACAGGCGATGAAACAAGATTGACATTATGGTGTGTGCTTCTCCTGGGTGCATTTGGATGGGCATCCCTGAGTCTGTGTATAAAAGATAAGAAAAGGAAACATTGAAAAGCCCCCCTGTGTGTGCTATTCTATAAAAGAGTATATTCAACGGCAGAATGCTGCCGGATGCTTCTTGGAGGAAGAAAAATGAAACTATCAGCATTATTGGAACGTTTAGAATACACCTGCTGTCAGGGAACTGTTGAGCAGGAAGTAAGCACAGTTGTCTATGATTCCCGTAAGGTACAGGAAAACTCTCTTTTTATCTGTATCCGCGGTGCAGTTGTGGATGGACATAAATTTGTTTCCGATGTTATTGAAAAGGGCGCGAAGGTTCTTGTGGTGGAAGAAAACGTGCAGGCACCTGAGGATGTGACGGTGATCCTTGTAAAAGATACCCGGTATGCAATGGCCTTTATTTCCGCTGCTTATTTCGGTTATCCGGCAGAGCAGCTGAAAACCATTGGAATCACAGGGACAAAGGGAAAGACCACCACTACTTATATGGTAAAGTCCATTCTGGAAAACGCAGGATATAAGGTGGGACTGATCGGAACTATTGAGGCGATCATAGGAGAAGAAGTCATTCCTGCAGCAAATACCACCCCGGAATCCTATGTGGTTCAGGAATACTTCCGCAAAATGGTGGATGCAGGCTGTGACTGTGTGGTAATGGAGGTTTCTTCTCAGGGCCTGATGCTTCACAGAACCCAGGGCTTTGTGTTTGATTACGGTATTTTTACCAATATAGAGCCTGACCATATCGGACCAAATGAGCACAGGGACTTTGAGCATTATCTTTCCTGTAAATCCATGCTTCTGAAACAGTGCAGGGTTGGAATTGTGAACAGAGACGACGAGCATTTCCGGAAGATCATTCAGGATCATACCTGCGCGCTTGAAACCTATGGATTTTCGCCGGAGGCAGACTTAAGGGCAGAGGATGCGCATATGACAGGCGGAAAAGGCAGCCTGGGCATTTCCTATCACGTAAAGGGACTTATGGATTTCCCTGTAGAGATTGATATTCCGGGAAAATTCAGTATTTACAATTCCCTTACGGCTATTGCCATCTGCCGTCATTTTAAGGTTTCCGAAGAAAACATCATCCGCGCTCTGAAGGCGGCAAAGGTAAAGGGCAGGATTGAAATGGTAAAGGTATCGGACGATTTTACGCTGATGATCGACTACGCTCATAATGCCATGGCTCTGGAAAGTCTTCTGACAACCCTCAGAGAATATCATCCTCACAGACTCGTGTGTCTGTTTGGCTGCGGAGGAAACCGGGCGAAATCACGCCGCTATGAGATGGGAGAGGTATCCGGACGTCTTGCGGATCTGACAGTCATTACTTCAGATAACCCCAGATTTGAGGATCCTCAGGAGATCATAGACGATATTAAGACCGGAATTGCAAAAACCAGTGGAAAATATGTGGAGATCTGCGACCGTAAGGAAGCAATTGCCTATGCCATCCACCATGGAGAACCGGGAGACATTATTGTACTGGCCGGAAAAGGCCATGAAGATTACCAGGAGATCAAAGGGAAAAAATATCCCATGGATGAGCGCATTCTGATCGCGGAGATCCTGGAAGAAGACAGAAAATAACTGTCTGGCGGCAAGAAAGAGAGATTGCATGATTTATGCAGATATTATTATAGACATATCCCACGAAAAGCTGGACAGAAGCTTTCAGTATATAGTTCCTGAGGAACTGGAATCAGAGATACGTGTCGGTATGGTTGCCGCAGTTCCCTTTGGAAACTGTCAGCGGAAGGGATATGTGATCGGACTTTCCCGGGAACCCAAAATATCACCGGAAAAGCTGAAGCCGGTTGGGAAGCTTCTCAGCAGTCAGGAAACAACAGAAGCCAGGCTGGTTTCCCTGGCTGCCTGGATGAGGGAGCGTTATGGCTCCACAATGGCTCAGGCTCTGAAAACCGTGCTTCCTGTAAGAGAAAAGATCCGGGCAAAGGAAAAGCGGATGATCTGTCTGAATGTGGAAAGGAAAGAGGCGGAAACGCTTGCCCAAACCCTTGAATCCGGCAGGTGTAAGGCCAGAGCAAGACTGGTCAGGGCTTTGCTGGAAGAGGGAAGCCTGGATTATACAGAAGCTGCGGCAAGGCTCAGGATAAATGCTTCTGTTCTGAAGCCTCTGACAGAAAAAGGAATTATCCGTATAGAGCAGGATGAAGTATACCGTATGTCTGTGGACGGGGATGTGATTCCAAGAGAAGAGCTGTCCGTTCTGACACCGGTACAGCAGAGAGCCTTTGAAGAAATAAAAAGGGAGTGGGACAGACCTGCTCCCCGTCCGGTTCTGATCCATGGAATTACAGGAAGCGGAAAAACTCAGGTGTATATGAAGCTGATACAGACGGTGGCGGAAAAAGGACAGCAGGTGATTGTTCTGATTCCGGAGATTGCTCTTACTTATCAGACAGTGAGAAGATTTTACGGATGGTTTGGAGAAAAAGTCTCTGTACTGAATTCCAGGCTTTCGCCCGGAGAGAGGTATGATCAGTTTAAAAGAGCCAGACGCGGGGAAATACAGATTATGGTAGGTCCCCGCTCGGCTCTTTTTACCCCGTTTTCAAATCTTGGACTTATCATCATTGATGAGGAGCATGAGCAGACCTACAAAAGTGAAAGCAGCCCGAGATATCATGCCAGAGAAACGGCAGTCCGGAGAGCTTTGATGGAAGGAGCCAGGGTTGTGCTTGGCTCAGCGACTCCTTCTCTTGAAGCATATACAAAAGCTGTTTCCGGGGAGTATGCGCTGGTAAAAATGACAGACCGGTATGAAAAACGTCCTCTTCCTGAAGTATCAATTGTAGATTTAAGGGAAGAATTAAAAGCAGGGAACCGGTCGATTTTAAGCAGAAAGCTAAAAGCGGCCATTGAGCAGAGGCTTAATGCAGGAGAACAGACCATGCTGTTTTTAAACCGGCGCGGTTACGCGGGATTTGTATCCTGCCGTTCCTGCGGGGAGGTGATGAAATGTCCTCACTGCGACGTCGCTCTGGCTGAACATAACAATGGAAAAATGATCTGTCATTACTGCGGTTATCAGAGGTCAAAAGCAGAGGTATGTCCCTCCTGCGGTTCGCCGTATATCGGAGGATTTAAGGCGGGAACTCAGCAGATAGAGGCTGTTCTTCATAAATGCTTTCCAAAAGCCGGTATTCTGCGCATGGATTACGATACCACCAGAACAAAAGGAAGCTATGAACAGATTCTTTCTTCCTTTGCGGCCCATGAGGCGGACATTCTGGTGGGAACTCAGATGATCGTCAAGGGACATGATTTTCCGGATGTGACACTGGTAGGCGCCATAGCGGCAGACCTTTCTCTGAATGCTTCTGATTATCAGTGCGCAGAAAGAACCTTTCAGCTTCTCACTCAGGCGGTGGGAAGATCCGGAAGAGGAAAAAAGCCGGGAGAGGCTGTGATACAGACCTATCATCCGGATCATTACAGCATCCAGGCTGCGGCAGAGCAGGATTATGAAAAATTTTACGAAGAGGAAATGAGCTACCGCACTCTTCTGGACTATCCTCCTGCCGCGCACATGCTGTCTGTTCTCGGATCAGGAGAGGATGAAGAGCTTCTGGGAAAAGGAATGGACTTTCTGAGAAAATTTGCGGAGAGAGTCAGTCCGGGGAAAGAGCTTCATATTATCGGACCTGCCTGGGCTTCTGTAGGAAAGGTAAACGATGTGTACAGAAAGGTCCTGTATCTGAAGCACAGTCAGGAAAGTGTTCTTCTGGACATAAAAAATAAATTTGAAAAATACATAGAGATCAATTCCGGTTTTCGGAAATTACATATACAGTATGATTACATCTGATGCGCAAAGAGAAGTCTTACGGCAGAGATACGACGATACAGAAAACTGCCGGAAGATACTCCGTGCAGGAATGATGATCTGCAAAAAGTACACAAGAGAATCACCATAGAAGGGAGAATGAATTATGGCACTTAGAAAAATAAGAACTGAAGGGGATCCGGTATTAACAAAGGTAAGCAGACCTGTAACAGAAATGACACCCAAGCTCCGCACACTGATTTTTGACATGCTGGATACCATGTATGAGGAAATGGGAGTGGGACTTGCTGCTCCTCAGGTGGGTATTCTGAAGCGAGTGGTTACTATTGACGTAGGAGACGGTCCTATGGTTCTTATTAATCCGGAGATTCTGGAAACCTCCGGAGAGCAGACCGGAGACGAAGGCTGTCTCAGCGTTCCGGGAATGGCGGGACAGGTTACACGTCCTAATTATGTAAAAGTAAAGGCTCTTGATGAAAATATGGAAGAGGTGGTCTATGAGGGAACCGAGCTTCTTGCAAGAGCGTTCTGTCACGAGATTGACCACCTGGATGGAAAAATGTACACAGAGCTTGTGGAGGGAGAACTTCACAGAACGGTTTATGATGATGACGAGGTGTAAAATATGAAAATTGTTTATATGGGAACTCCGGATTTTGCAGTGCCGCCTCTTGCAGCTCTTGTAAAAAACGGATACGAGGTTACGGCAGTTGTAACGCAGCCGGATAAGCCAAAGGGCAGAGGAAAAACTCTTCTTCCCACCCCGGTAAAGGAGGAAGCGCTGAAACACGGGATTCCGGTATATCAGCCGAAAAAAGTCAGAGATCCGGAATTTATGGAAGTTTTAAAAGAACTGAACCCGGATATTATTGTTGTGGCAGCTTTTGGTCAGATCATTCCCAAGGCGATTCTGGAGCTTCCGGAATTTGGCTGCATTAATATCCATGCCTCTCTTCTTCCGAAGTACAGAGGCGCCGCGCCTATCCAGCAGGCGGTTATTGACGGGGAAAAGGAATCAGGTGTAACCATTATGCAGATGGGAACAGGACTGGATACCGGAGATATGATATCTCAGGCAGCTGTCACTCTGGATGAAAAGGAAACAGGAGGCAGCCTTTTTGACAAGCTGGCAGATCTGGGAGCAGACCTTCTGGTAAAAACCCTTCCTTCTATTTTTGACAGAACAGCAGTGATGGAAAAACAGCCGGAGGAAAGCCCTACGCCATATGCTTCCATGATCACCAAGCAGATGGGACTTATGGACTTTCGTAAAAGCGCTCAGGAGCTTGAACGTCTTGTCAGGGGCATGAACCCATGGCCGAGCGCTTATACCTTTCTGAATGGGAAAACCTTTAAAATCTGGGAGGCTTCTGTAGTATCTGTGCTGAACGGAGACGGAAAACCTTTAGCAGCGCCGGGAACTGTGATCGCGGCAGATTCAGACAGAGAAGGGATTCATGTTGCCTGCGGAAAAGATATTCTGGTACTGACAGAGGTACAGCTGGAAGGAAAGAAACGTATGGACGCGGCGTCTTTCCTCAGAGGATATCAGGTGGAGCCGGGAACAGTTCTGAGAGATCATAAGGAGTGATAAGACATGTACGGATATGGTTTTTATTATGACAGAACATATATACTTCTGATAATAGGAATGCTTCTTTCTGTGGCTGCCTCTGCAAAGCTGAAAAGTACTTTTGCAAAGTACAGAGGTGTCAGAAGCGCTTCCGGGCTTACCGGAGAGCAGGCTGCAAGAAGAATCCTTCAGGCGGCAGGCATTACAGACGTACAGGTGCGCGCTGTGTCGGGAAGTCTTACAGACCATTATGATCCCAGAACAAAAACAGTAAATCTTTCTCAGGATATCTTTGGCCAGTCCTCTCTGGCTGCAGTGGGAGTGGCGGCTCATGAGTGCGGACACGCTATTCAGCATGCCATTCATTATGCGCCTCTGGAGATCCGAAGCGCCATTGTTCCTCTTGCAAACTTTGGAAGTACATTGTCTTGGCCGCTGTTTTTCCTGGGGCTTATTATGAGTATCCGCCCTCTGATCACAGCGGGAATCATTCTGTTTTCTCTGGCAGTTCTGTTTCAGCTTGTGACTCTTCCGGTGGAGATCAATGCCTCTTCACGGGCTCTGCGTATGCTGGAAACTACGGGGATTCTGGGAAGAGAGGAAAATTCAGGAGCGAGAAAGGTTTTGACAGCAGCGGCTCTTACTTATGTAGCGGCGCTGGTATCATCAATTCTTCAGCTTTTGAGGCTGATTATTCTTGCAGGAGGACGTAGAAACGATGACTAACGGCATCAATACAAGAGAAATGATCCTGGAGATCCTTCTTCAGATCGACGAGGAGGGGGAACACAGTCATATTGCCATCCGTAATGCGTTGTCAAAATACCAGTTCCTTCCCAAGCAGGAGCGCGCCTTCGTAACAAGAGTGTGCGAGGGAACTCTGGAATACAGGATTTATATTGACTATATTATTAATTCTTTTTCAAAGATAACAGTAGATAAAATGAAACCGCCTATCCGAGAGATCCTGAGAAGCGCTGTATATCAGCTGAAATTTATGGACAGGGTGCCGGACAGCGCTGTGTGCAACGAGGCAGTAAAGCTTGCACAGAAAAAAGGCTTTTATAATCTGAAGCCTTTTGTAAACGGAGTTCTCCGTACCGTGGCAAGACAGATGGACGAGCTTGAGTATCCTTCCAGAGAAAAGAATCTGGTAAAGTATCTTTCTGTAAAATATTCCATGCCGGAGCCGCTGGTGCTCCGGTGGCTGAATGTGTATGGTGAGGAAACTACAGAAAAAATGCTGGCGGATTTTCTGGAAGAAAAATCACTGACTGTACGCTGCCGTACATATCTGAATTCTGTGGAGGAAACCTGTGAAAGCCTTCGGGCGCAGGGAGTGACTGTGGAGGATGCTCCGTATCTTCCCTATGCAAAAAAAATCTCGGATTTTAATCATATTCTTGCTCTGGATGCTTTTATCCAGGGAAAGATCATGGTTCAGGATGTAAGCTCCATGCTTGTTGCGGAAATTGCCAATCCTTCAAAGGGAGATTATGTGATCGACCTCTGTGCGGCGCCGGGAGGAAAAAGTCTTCATATGGGTGATAAGATGGAAGGCTTTGGAACCGTGGATGCCCGGGATGTGAGCCAGTATAAGGTGGATCTCATCGAAGAAAACATACATCGCGCCGGAGCAATCAACGTTCAGGCAAAGGTAAAGGATGCGACTGTATTCGATGTGGATTCGGAATGTCAGGCAGATATTGTACTGGCAGATGTGCCGTGCTCCGGCTATGGAGTCATTGGCAAGAAGCCAGAGATCAAATATCGTTCTACTGCGCAGAAACAGGAAGAGCTGGTAATCCTCCAGCGGAATATCCTAGACAAAGCTGCTGAATATGTCAAGCCCAGAGGCGTGCTTATTTTCAGTACCTGTACCATTGCAAAAGAGGAAAATGAAGAAAATATGATGTGGTTCATGAACAATCATCCTTTTAAGCTGGAAAGCATTGATGAGTATATTCCAGACGAACTGAAATCTGAGACAACTGCTCTGGGATATCTGCAGCTGCTTCCGGGCGTTCATGGAACAGACGGATTTTTTATTGCAAGATTCAGAAGGAAATAGATCAATGACAGATATTAAATCAATGACACTGACAGAACTGAAGGAGCTGATGACAGAGCTGGGGGAAAAGCCTTTCCGGGCAAAACAGATTTACAGCTGGCTTCATGAGCATCTGGCAGCTTCCTGGGAAGAAATGACAAACCTTCCCAAAAGTCTGAAACAGAAACTGGAAGCTTATCCTATCACGGCTCTGGAAACAGTGGACGTACAGATTTCAAAAACTGACGGTACACGGAAGTATCTGTTCCGGCTCAGCGACGGAAATATGATCGAAAGTGTGCTTATGAAATATAAATATGGAAACTCTGTGTGCATTTCCTCACAGGCAGGCTGCAGAATGGGCTGCAGATTCTGCGCATCCACCATCGGAGGGCTTGCCAGAAATCTTCTGCCTTCTGAAATGCTGGATCAGATCTACCGGATACAGGCATCCATAGGGGAAAGAGTTTCCAATGTTGTAGTCATGGGATCCGGAGAACCTCTGGATAATTATGATAATCTTCTGAGATTTATCCATATTCTTACAGAGGAAGGCGGACTTCATCTCAGTCAGAGGAATCTGACTGTGTCCACCTGCGGACTTGTACCGAAAATGTATGAGCTGGCAGAGGAGAAGCTTCAGATGACTCTTGCGGTATCTCTCCATGCTCCAAATGATGAAAAGAGGCAGGAGCTGATGCCGATTGCCCAAAAATACAGTATGGATGAGCTTCTGGAGGCATGCAGGAATTATTTTGATAAAACAGGACGGAGAATTACATTTGAATACAGCCTGGTAGCAGGGGTAAACGACAGCGAGGAAAATGCTAGGGAGCTGGCAGGCCGTCTGAAGGGACTGAACTGCCATGTGAACCTGATTCCTGTGAATCCTGTCAGAGAGCGTTCTTTTGTACGTTCTACACGCCAGGCAGTGGAGAATTTCAAAATAAATCTTGAAAAATGTGGAATTAATGGTACTATTAGAAGGGAAATGGGCAGCGACATAGACGGTGCCTGTGGGCAACTAAGAAAAAGGTATATGGAAAAAACAGAAAGCGAGAAGTGACATGAGGGTATATTCAGCTACAGATGTGGGGCAGAAGCGGAAAATGAACCAGGATTATGTGTTCGTGTCCAAAGACCCGGTAGGAAATCTTCCCAATCTGTTTGTCGTTGCTGATGGAATGGGCGGTCATAACGCGGGAGATTTTGCATCTTCCCACGCAGTTCAGATATTAGTGGACGAGATTCGGAAAGACGCGGATTTTAACCCGGTCAAGGTGATCCGTCATGCCATTGAAACTGCCAACGCGGAAATTCTGACCCGCGCGCAGGAAGAGGAAGACCTCAGAGGAATGGGGACTACAATTGTGGTGGCAACAATTGTGGGACATTATGCATATGTGGCAAATGTGGGGGACAGCCGCCTGTATCTGATCCAGGGGCAGATTCACCAGGTTACCAAAGATCACTCTCTGGTGCAGGAAATGGTGAGAATGGGAGAGATCAAGCCGGAAGAGGCAAGAAATCACCCGGACAAAAATATCATTACAAGAGCGCTGGGAGCGGAAAGAACTGTTGATATTGATTTTTTTGATCTTCAGCTGGAGCCGGGAAGCACGATCCTGATGTGTTCCGACGGACTGAGCAACATGGTAGAGGACGCTAAGATTGAAGAAATCATACAGAATGAGACAGACCAGCTGCCGGAAAAAGGAGAAAAACTCTTAAGAGAAGCAAACCAGAACGGCGGTAAGGACAACATTGCAGTGGTTTTAGTAGAACCATTCACAAATGAGGTGGACAAATGTTAAAAGCAGGAATGATCATAGCGGAGCGTTATGAGGTTTTAGGGAAAATAGGCACAGGCGGCATGGCCGATGTGTATAAAGCAAAGGATCATAAGCTGAACCGTTTTGTTGCGGTTAAGGTGCTGAAGCCGGAATTTCGGGAGGACAAAACCTTTATCCGGAAATTCAGAAGCGAGGCTCAGGCAGCAGCCGGACTGACACATCCGAATATTGTTAATGTATTTGACGTAGGCGATGATGAAGGCGTTTATTACATTGTCATGGAACTGATAGAGGGAATCACCCTGAAGGAATATATTGCAAAAAAAGGAAAGCTTTCTATTAAAGAGGCGACCAGTATTGCAATCCAGGTTTCCATGGGACTGGAGGCAGCCCACAATCATGGAATTGTTCACCGTGATGTGAAGCCTCAGAATATTATCATTTCCACAGACGGAAAGGTGAAGGTAACAGATTTTGGCATTGCCAGAGCAGCTTCCTCCAATACGATCAGTTCCAATGTTATGGGATCTGTTCATTACAGTTCACCGGAGCAGGTGCGCGGCGGCTACAGTGATGAGAAATCTGATATCTATTCACTTGGCATCACTTTGTACGAGATGGTTACCGGACGCGTTCCCTTTGACGGAGATACTACAGTAGCCATTGCTATCAAGCATCTGCAGGAGGAAATGGTTCCTCCAAGCGTTTACACAGAAAATCTTCCTTACAGTCTGGAGCAGATTATTTTTAAATGCACACAGAAAAGCGTAGGACGTCGTTACGAAAAAATGGAGGATGTGATCGCAGATCTGAAGCATTCTCTCATCGATCCTCAGGGAAATTTTGTAAAGCTGAACGACGTAGTGGACACAGATGCCAAGACCGTTGTGATCTCAGACGAGGAGCTGGGCGAGATCAAACACACTCAGAAAAACAGAGCGGCTCAGAGAAAACCTGAAGTAGAGATGCTTGAGGAAGAAGAATACGAGACCGACTATGACGACGGTGATGATGACAGAGAGTATGAGCGCAGACGCGCTGCAGAAAGAAGAAAGAAGAAAAAGAAAAAACGCAGAACTACAAGCAGAGCAGTAACAATTGTCGCACTTCTTGCAGGAGCGGCGGTTCTTGCAGGCGGCGTATTTTTTATTGTGAAAAATACGGGCGTTTTTGACAAGACAGAAGAGCCGGGACAGGTGCAGCAGGCTGATAATAAAGATGAAGGCATGGTTGAGGTCCCGGATCTGGTAGGAAAGACCGAGGAAGAGGCAAAGGCTCTTGTGGAGGCTGTCAACCTTGGCAAGCAGATGGTTGGCGAGGAAGCGTCTGATCAGGAAAAAGGAAGAATCTCTTCCCAGGATATTCCGGCAGGAACAAAGGTTGAGGCATATACAACTCTGAAGTATTATATCAGTAAGGGGCAGGAAGAGCTGACTATTCCGGAGTATGATGAGACAGTAACTGCATATGCTTATCAGAAATCTCTGGAGGATATGGGACTTACGGTAAACGTTCAGAAAGAATACAGTGCGGATACAGATGATACAGATGGAATGGAATGGCCGGATGTGGAACCGGGATATGTGATCGCAGTTTCTCCGGAAGCAGGTTCTGTTGCAAAATCAGGAGACACTGTAACTCTTACTGTCAGCAGAGGACTTGACTGGGGAGAGGGAGCTCTGGTTCCCAGTGTTGTAGGAAAGACAGAGGAAGAGGCCGTAACAGAGTTTGGTAAGTGGCTGGAGATCAATATCACGAAGCAGCAGAGTGCGGATGTACCGGCAGGTCAGGTTATTTCTCAGTCACCGGAAGCAGAAGAAACTGCGGATCCGGATGAGCCGGCCAGTCTTGTGGTAAGCTCCGGAGATCAGCCGCCTGAAGCAGAACCGGCGGCAGACAGTTCTGGAGCACAGACAAGCGCAGACACATCTGCTCAGCAGCAGGCAGCGGCAAACGGAGAAGTATGGAAATGTACACAGAGTCTGAATACGCCTCAGGACTACAAGGGAGGCGCACTGCGTCTGGAACTGATCCAGGAAGTAAACGGAGAATCCGAGGCAACTACAGTTGTAGACGGAGAGACTCTTACCTTCCCTTACAAACTGGATATTACAGGAAGCCCGGGGGTAAGCGAGGGAACTCTTTCTGTATCCGAAATGATCAATGGCGAATATCAGCAGCTTGGAACTTATCCTCTTACTTTTGAGAAAGCAGAGTAATGCATGGAAGGTAAGATCATAAAAGGAATTGCCGGTTTTTATTATGTACATGCGAAAGACGGCAATATTTATGAATGCAGGGCAAGGGGAATCTTCCGAAAGGATAATCAGAAGCCTCTTGTAGGTGACAATGTGGAAATTACTGTGCTGGATCAGGAAAAAGCAGAGGGGAATCTGGTAAAGATCCTCCCTCGCAAAAATTCTCTGATCCGTCCCGCAGTGGCCAATGTGGATCAGGCATTTGTAATTTTTGCCATGGATGATCCAAAACCGAATTTTATGCTTCTTGACAGATTCCTTATTATGATGGAGCAGGCCGGTGTTCCGGCAGTGGTCTGCTTCAACAAAAAAGATCTGGCAGAGGAAAAAGAAATCCGGGAGCTGTATGACACCTATGCCGGCTGCGGATATCAGGTTCTTTTATCCAGTGCTCTTAAGGAAGAAGGGCTTGAGGAAATATATAAAATCCTGAAAGGAAAGACCACAGTTGTGGCAGGCCCCTCGGGAGTAGGAAAATCTTCTCTGACAAATCTTCTTCAGAAGGAGGTTCAGATGGAGACAGGAGAAATCAGCAGGAAGCTGAAGAGGGGCAAACATACTACCCGTCATTCCCAGGTGATTCCTGCAGGAGAAAACACCTATCTTATGGATACGCCGGGATTCTCGTCCCTGTATCTTACAGATATGGAAGAACAGGAACTGAAGGATTATTTTCCTGAGTTCCGAAAATACGATGATCAGTGTCGCTTTCTGGGATGCAGACATATCCATGAGCCGGGCTGCCGTGTAAAGGAAGCCCTTGAGGCAGGAGAGATCAGCCGTCTCAGATATGAGGACTATTTAGCATTATATGAAGAATTAAAAGAGAAAAGGAGATATTGATTACATGGACTATCATTTGTGTCCCTCAATTTTATCAGCAGATTTTAACCGTCTGGGTCAGCAGATACAGACTCTGGAAGAGGAAGGAGTAAAATGGCTTCACATTGATGTTATGGATGGAGATTTTGTTCCAAGCATCTCTTTTGGTATGCCGGTGATCCGTTCTATCCGAAAAGAGTCAAAGATGTTTTTTGACGTACATCTGATGGTATCTGCTCCGGAACGTTACATTCAGGACTTTGTAGACTGTGGAGCAGATTCGATCACCGTACATGCAGAGGCATGTGAAGATCTGGAACGTGCCATTGAGCTGATCCGCGATGCAGGAGTAAAGGTTGGCGTTTCCATCAAGCCGGCAACTCCGGTAAATGATATCAGCCATCTGCTTGATGATGTGGATATGGTTCTTGTCATGACAGTACAGCCGGGCTTTGGCGGACAGAAATATCTGAACGAGTGCACAGAAAAGATTGAAGAGCTTCGTGAACTGATTGACAGAGAGCATGCGGATGTTGATATTCAGGTTGACGGCGGAATCAATGATGAAACCATGGAAACAGTTATGAAGGCCGGTGCCAATCTCCTTGTGGCAGGATCTTATGTATTTAACGGAGATCTTGCTTCCAATATAAAACATATTACAAAAAGAATGCAGCATATTAAAGAAGAGATTGAATGAGACATATCATGAAACATGCAGTCATTGTAAGCGGGGGCAATATCAATACAGATTTTGCCCTCGATTTTTTAAAAAAAAATACAGATGAGAATACGTTGCTGATCGCAGCGGACAGAGGCCTGGAATTTTTTGAAAGAACAGGGCTTGTTCCTGACATTGCGGTAGGAGATTTTGACAGCCTTTCTGAAAGCGGAAAAAAATTTCTGGAAACACTCAGCAATACGGAGATCATCAGGCTTCGCCCGGAAAAGGACGATTCGGATACGCAGTCGGCAGCCTGTCTTGCCATGGACAGAGGTATGAAACGAATTATGATCCTGGGTGCCACAGGAAACAGAGTGGATCATCTTATGGCAAATTTCGGGCTTCTTGTTCTGGGAAGGGAGAGGGGCTGTGAGATCATCCTTGCGGATCCCTGGAATTATATGAAACTTATTGAAAGCGGAACTGTGCTGAAACGGTCGGAACAGTTCGGAAAATATGTGTCCTTTTTTTCCATTGGAGGAGACGTACCCGGACTTACTCTTAAAGGCTTTAAATATCCTCTGAACCGTCATTATCTGACAGCATCTGACAGCGGCCTTACGGTCAGCAATGAGATTGTGGCAGAGGAGGCTGTGGTAGAGTTTGAAAAAGGAACCCTTCTTATGCTGATGACAGGGGATTGAATGTAACAATATAAAATTTTAAAAGTTTATAAAAAAGTAGTGTTTCTGACAAACTCTTGATATACTATAATTAAGTATAGGTGGAAGGAGGAGGTATTATGCCAACAGTAAATGTGAATGTACAGCCGGCGATCATTAGCTGGGCACTTAGTCAAACTAGCGAAGAAAAGTTGGGTACAAAGCTTATGGAAAATATTAAGCAATGGCTTGATGGCACAAAACGTCCGACTTTTAATCAGATAGAAGATTTCAGTAAAAAATCTCACATTCCGCTAGGATATTTCTTTTTGCAGACACCGCCAGTTGAACAGATTAGTTTATTAGAATATAGAACGCTTGATAGTATAGAACTAACAAATCCAAGTCGGAATTTAATTGACACTATTCGTGAGATGGAAGCAGTTCAGGAATGGATGACTGATTATCGAAAAGAATGGAATTATGATGTGATTAATGTTGTTGGAAGCTTAAAAGATTTCACAGACATAAAGATAATCGCAGATACAATTCGTAACGATTTAGGACTTACTGTTGAATGGTATGGGACATGCACTGATTCTTCTGAAGCATTCAATAAGGTAAGAAAGCTTTTGGAAGATTGTGGAATTGTTGTGATGATGAATGGTATTGTTGGTAAAAATACCCATCGAGTATTAGATGTAAATGAATTTAGAGCGTTTGCAATGGTAAATGAATGGGCACCGTTGATTTTTATAAATGGTGCAGATTCTGCAGGTGGAAAATTATTTTCCTTGTTTCATGAGACGGTACATCTTTGGATTGGAGAAAACGATTTATATAATGACAGAAGATATTCTATAAATGAAACAAAGCCGATTGAGTTTATTTGCAATGCGGTAGCGGGAGAGTTAATGGTACCGGAAAATGTGTTTCTTCAAAAATGGAATAGTAATACAAATGACGATATACATGAAAGGATTAAGGTACTTGCCAGAATGTTCCGTTGTAGTGGCAGTGTCATTGCTCGTAGAGCTTTAGATAATAAGAAGATTGATAAGAGCGTATATGATCGGGTGATAGCAGATGCTATCGAAGCGTACATTCAAGCAAAAAAGAGGGAAGTTCCGGTGGTGATTATTACAGAGTTGCTCGTAGCAAATTAGATAGTGTTTTTGTACGTGCATTATGTGAAAGTGTAAATAGTGGTAGAACTTCTTTTACGGAAGCTTACCGATTAACGAATACTACTAGCAAAACATTTTCTGAAGTTGCAAGTGGACTTGGAGGTGTTTTATGGTAAATTCATCAGAAAAATTTTTGATTGATTCAAATACATTGATGACAGCGTCAAGGTCCTTTTATGCTTATGATTTGATTCCTTCATTTTGGGGATTTTTTGAAGAAAAGATAAAAGTAGGTAACATAGTTCTGCTTGATATGGTAAAAGCTGAAATTGATAAGGGGCAGGATGAGTTAAAACAGTGAGTATCTGAAAGAAAAGATGAATTTCAGGTTTGTAATCATGTTGATTCAGAAATAATCCCTAAATATGCAGAAGTAATGCAATATATTCAAGAATGTGGTTTTTACAATGAAAAGGGTTTGAATGATTGGGCTAGAAATGAGGTTGCCGATCCATGGTTGATTGCAGCAGCTACTGCGAAAGGATATAAATTGATTACCTTTGAACAGTCCGCAGGACCATTAAATGTTAAGAATAAATGTGGACGTGTGAAGATATCGGATGTTGCGAAACACTTTAATGTAGAAGTGCATACTTTATATCATATGATGCGCCAACTCAAGATGAAAATTTAATAAAAAGTGAATTGCACCCAGGTAGTTGAAAATTGCTGCTTGGGTGTATTTTGATATAATCAAATATAAGAGAGATAAGAAATGTGGCGGAATTTTAAACTGAATATTCACAAAGATATTATGGTATGGTAAAATATAAGGCAATGTATTAAGGCTTCCTGAAAAGAAAGCGGTTATTATGCTGAAAAACAGTCAAAAGATTTGTAGGAGGAAATATAAAACATGAAGCTTGGTATCGTCGGCCTTCCTAACGTAGGCAAAAGTACACTTTTTAATTCTTTAACAAAAGCAGGAGCGGAGTCAGCCAACTATCCCTTCTGCACCATTGATCCCAATGTAGGCGTGGTTACAGTTCCGGATGAGAGACTGAAGCTTCTGGGAGATTTTTACCATTCCAAAAAAGTAACCCCGGCTGTGATCGAATTTGTGGATATTGCAGGACTTGTAAAAGGAGCGTCCAAGGGCGAGGGTCTGGGAAATCAGTTTCTGGCAAACATCCGTGAAGTAGACGCCATTGTCCATGTAGTGCGCTGCTTTGAGGATCCGAATGTGATCCATGTAGATGGAAGTATTGATCCGATCCGTGATATTGAGACTATTAATCTGGAGCTTGTATTCTCTGACCTTGAAATTCTGGAAAGAAGAATCGCAAAGGTTACAAAAACAGCTAGAATGGATAAGGAAGCAGCCAAAGAGCTTGACTTTCTTCAGAAAATAAAGGCTCATCTGGAAGACGGAAAACTGGCAATCACTATGGAACTGGAAACAGAAGATGAGGAAGCCTGGATGGGAACTTATAATCTTCTGACCTGGAAGCCGGTGATCTATGCGGCAAATGTGGCTGAGGACGAGCTGGCAGACGATGGAGCGTCCAATCCTCATGTAAAGGCAGTGAAGGATTATGCGGTTCAGCAGAACAGCGAAGTTTTTGTGATCTGTGCAGGAATTGAGGAAGAAATTTCCGAGCTGGATGATGATGAGAGAAAAATGTTCCTGGAGGATCTCGGGCTGACAGAGTCCGGTCTTGAAAAGCTGGTTCGCGCAAGCTATCGCCTTCTGGGTCTGATGAGCTTCCTGACCTCAGGAGAGGATGAAACAAGAGCATGGACCATTAAGATCGGAACAAAAGCGCCTCAGGCAGCAGGAAAGATCCACACAGATTTTGAGCGTGGATTTATCAAGGCAGAGGTTGTAAATTATCAGGATCTTCTGGACTGCGGCTCTTATGCAGGAGCCAGAGAAAAAGGCCTGGTTCGTATGGAAGGAAAGGAATATGTGGTTCAGGACGGAGATGTGATCCTGTTCCGTTTCAATGTATAAGCAGGTGCGTGTATGAATACATCAGTACGATTCCCAAATCTGGATATTGATTTTAGCTTTGTGGGAAGATCGGTTTCTGTTTTCGGATTTGAGCTTACTTTTTTCGGGCTTCTGACAGCAGCAGGCATGCTTCTTGGACTTGCCGTAATGATTTTTGTTGCAAAAAAACAAAAAGAGGATCCAAACCTTAGCCTGGAAGCAATGATTCCGGCTTTTGCAGGCGGTGTGTTGGGGGCGCGGCTAATGTACGTGGCTCTGAACCGGGAGATGTTTGCGGGAAAATCAATAATAGAGATTGCGGATATCAGGAATGGCGGAATGTCTATATACGGCGGTGTTTTAGGCGGAATCCTGATTGGAGCAATTTACTGTAAAATCCGGAAAATCTCCTTTGCACAGGTGGCAGATACTGCCAGTATGGGATTTCTGACAGCGCAGATAATAGCAGTGTGGGGAAACTTTTTTAACCGGGAAGGCTTCGGAGAATATACGGACAGCCTTCTGGCTATGCAGATTCCTGCAGATGCAGTAAATAAGGCTCAGATTTCCCGGCTGATGGCCGGTCATCTGACAGAAGCAGACGGTATTTCCTGGATACAGGTACATCCTCTGTTTCTGTACGAGAGTATCTGGTGCCTGGCGCTTTTTCTGATCCTTCTGCTGTACACAAAACACAGAAAATATCCGGGAGAGATTTTTTTAAGATATCTGGCAGGCTACAGTCTTGGACGGGCAGGGATAGAATTTCTTCTGCCGGAGCCCGTGACTGTTCCGGGAACAGAGATTCCGGTGTTCTCGTGTGTTCTGCTTGTTCTGGCTGTTATGTTTGGAATTACGGCTTCTGTTCGCAGAAGTCTGACAAAAAAACGGGAAAGGCACAGAGCCCGCAGGAGAGAGGAAAAAAGAGCTGTTCTGAACTATGATGATATTCAGACTTACGAGGACGTATCTCATGAATTTATGGGAACAGATATCACAGACGAAATTAAAGAGACTGAAGAAAAAGAGGTTCCTGAAGATGCAGAAGTGGAGGAAAAAACGGATCAGAGAGTCTCTGCCGGATCAGGCAGCAGAACTGAAGAAGTTGAATCAGAAAAAACTGAAACGGAAGATACAGAACTGCCGGAGAAAGCTGAACGGGATGATCCAGAACAGGGAAGACCTTCCAAAATGTCTGAGGGAAAGCCGGAAGCTTGACAGGCTGATTGAGAAATTTCAAAGCATATAATAGCAAAAAAGGCTTCTGTGGCAGGCTTGTCAGAGAATCCTTTTCAGAAGAGAAAAAGCTGGAAAAATCCGGCTTTTTTTAATTCAAAAAAATAAAAAACCTGATATTCCCACTTGTAATTTCAAAGTAAATGGGGTAGAATGGATTCATAAGTGGTAGAAAGTGGTGAATAGTGGTAGTGAATGGAGGGAATATGGCAGACCCATCCGTTTCTGCTGGAAAGTACGAAGGGGAGAATCGTACTTTGCGAGAGTAGGTGAGTTACATGTTCATGGGAGAATACAACCATACAATAGACGCGAAGGGGCGTCTGATCATCCCGGCGAAGTTCAGAGAGCTTTTGGGAGAAGAGTTCGTTCTGACCAAGGGACTGGATGGTTGTCTTTCAATTTATCCTATGGATGAATGGAAAGCCTTTGAAGAAAAACTCAGAGCCTTACCACTTACGAATAAGAATGCAAGAACCTTCTCACGATTCTTTGTTGCAGGAGCCACAATGTGTGAGCTGGACAAGCAGGGGAGAATTCTCGTGCCTCAGACGCTTCGGGAGTTTGCTGGTCTGGAAAAGGACGTGGTCTTAACGGGAAATCTGAACAGGATTGAAGTCTGGAGCAGAGAAAAGTGGAGCGAGAACTGTAATTATGATGATATGGACAGTATTGCAGAGAGTATGCAGGACATGGGTATCATCATTTAAGTATTACGCCGGAAGTAAATCCAACACAGGAGACGTATATGGAATTCAGACACAAATCTGTATTACTGGAAGAAACCATTGAAGGTTTGAATGTAAAGCCTGACGGAATCTACGTGGATGGAACTCTGGGAGGTGCAGGGCATGCCGTAGAGGTGTGCAGCAGACTTTCTGCCAAGGGGAGATTTATTGGAATAGATCAGGACCAGGATGCAATAATTGCTGCGAGTGAAAGGCTGGCTGCCTATGAAGACAGAGTGACGATCATTCGCAGCAATTATTGTTACATGGTAAACGAGCTTAGAAACCTTGGTATTCATCAGGTAGACGGAATATTGCTGGATCTGGGAGTATCTTCCTACCAGCTTGACAATGAGGAGCGCGGATTCACTTACAGGGTAGACGCGCCTCTTGACATGCGTATGGATCAGAGACAGACCCGTACAGCAGCTGATATTATCAATGGTTACGAAGAAAAAGAGTTGTACCGGATCATTCGTGATTACGGTGAAGATAAATTTGCGAAGAATATTGCAAAACATATTGTGGCTGCCAGACAGGAAAAGCCAATACAGACTACGGGAGAACTGACGGAAATTATCCGCCGTGCGATTCCCATGAAGATTCAGGCAGCGGGAGGACATCCTGCAAAGAGAACCTTTCAGGCTGTCCGTATCGAGCTGAACAGAGAACTGGATGTACTCAGGGAGTCTTTGGACGGAATGATCGGGATGCTGGGAGATGGAGGAAGGATCTGTATTATTACATTCCATTCTCTTGAAGACAGGATCGTCAAGACTATTTTCCGCAAAAATGAAAATCCCTGTACCTGCCCTTCGGATTTTCCGGTATGTGTGTGCGGCAGGAAGTCCATGGGAAAAGTGATCACCAGGAAACCGATCTTGCCCGGAGCAGCGGAACTGGAGGATAATTCCCGGTCAAAGAGCGCCAAGCTGCGTATATTTGAACGCAGAGTGGAGCAGCAGGAAGATTTAGTGAATGTTAAGGAAAGTTAGTGATAGAAAATGGACAGGACAAACAGAGCGGTGACAGCCAGAAGAAGCAGAGAAAATGTCAGAAACGCCCAGGGAATGTATGTGGATGGAAATACAGTAAGACGTCTGCAGGAAGTACCTGAAAGAAACATACCGGCTGTACGGGGAACACAGGACAGACGGCAGAGGAAGACTACAAAAGCTTCTTCGGCAAAAACGGCGCGCCGTGCACATGCAGTCAGCAGAGAGACAATGAGAAACCGTCAGAAAGCCATGAGCATGGGGCGGGGATTTGTTTTTTTTCTGACAGTGATCTCTGTGGCAGTTCTGTTCTGCTGTGTGAATTATCTGCAGCTCAGAGCGGATATTACAGGCCGGATCAAAGATGTGGCAGTGCTGGAATCCGAACTCAGTGAACTGAGGGAAGAAAATAACGCTTATGAAAGCCAGGTGAATTCCAGTGTGGATCTGAACAGGATCAAAAAAATAGCCATTGGACGGCTGGGAATGAACTATCCCAGAGAGGATCAGAAAAAGACATACAGTATGTCAAATAACAGCTATGTGAGACAGTATCAGGACGTACCTGACAAATAAGAGGTGAGAATTTGGGAAACGACAGGAGGACCAGAAGAAGGAAACCCCGGCAAAAAATAAATCATCAGATGAAAGGAAAGCTGGCAGGACTGTTTGGAGCAGTGCTGCTGGCTTTAGTTTGTTTGTTGGGAAGAATTACCTATATTAATGCAACCAGCGGAGACAAATATAAAAAACAGGTTCTGACCCAGGCGCAGCAGAAGTTTGAAAATGATGTGCTTCCTGCAAAAAGGGGAAATATTTATGACAGAAATGGAAATATTCTGGCTACCAGCAACAAGGTTTATAATGTGATCCTTGACTGTAAGACTGTAAATTCAGACCCTGAATATGCGGAGCCTACCATTCGTGCGCTGAAGGCAATACTGGGAATTGACGAAGAGAAAGTCCGTTCTCTTCTGTCAGACAGCCGTACAAGCCAGAGTCAGTATCAGATTCTATTGAAACAGCTTTCCATGGACAAGAAAAAGGAATTTGAAGCATATACCACAGTAGAGGAGGACAGTCCTCTGTCTGATGCGGAAAAAAAAGAGAGAGGAAACGTCAAAGGCGTGTGGTTTGAGGAGGATTATCTGAGAAGTTATCCTTTTAAGAGTCTGGCCTGCGACACCATTGGTTTTACTCTTGCCCGAGATGTGGCTGACGTGGGAATTGAGAGCTATTACAACAGCACTCTGATGGGGGCTGACGGCAGACAGTACGGATATTTTAACAGTCAGTCTGACGTGGAACAGACGATCATTGAGCCTGTAGACGGGAAAAATATTGTTACCACTCTGGATGTGGGCATACAGCAGATCGTAGAAAAATATGTAAACGGTTTTAAGAAAAAAATGGGAGCTAAGAACATAGGTGTTGTGGTGCAGGATCCCAATACAGGAGAAATCCTTGCCATGGATGCCGGGGACCGCTATGATCTCAATGATCCAAGAGATCTTTCCAGCCTTTATTCCGAGGAAGAGATCAAGGCCATGAATGATGAGGAAACCGTAACTGCACTGAATGCCATGTGGAATAATTTCTGTGTGACAGATGCCTTTGAGCCCGGATCTGTTGTAAAGCCTATTGTTATGGCAGGCGCTTTGGAAAAAGGCAGCATAGCAGAGGGAGATAATTTTGTCTGTGACGGCGGACAGGCGTTTGGAGCCAATAACAACACATTTATTAAATGTGCGGTTTATCCGGATTCCCATGGAACAGAGGATCTGATGCATGTGATCGCCAATTCCTGCAATGACGGAATGATGCAGATTGCGGAAAAAATGGGAGCAGAACAGTTTATTAAAGCACAGAGTCTTTTTAATTTCGGAAGCAGAACCGGAATCGATCTTCCGAATGAGGGATCGGGAATTATCCATACCATGGATACCATGGGAGAGACAGAGCTTGCCTGCTCTGCTTTTGGACAGGGATATACCTGTACCATGCTCCAGGAGATCAATGCCATGAGTTCTGTTATTAACGGAGGCTACTATTATCAGCCTCATCTTGTAAAAGAGATACAGGACAGCAATGGAAGCACTGTAAAAACAGTGGAACCTGTTCTTTTGAAACAGACTATTTCCTCTGAAATTTCCGCAGCTATCCGTTCTTATATGGAAGACAGTGTCATTGAGGGAACCAGCCGCCATTCCAAGGTACAGGGATATAGTTCAGGCGGTAAGACCGGTACAGCGGAAAAATTCCCCCGTGGAAACAAAAAGTATCTGGTTTCCTTTATTACCTTTGCCCCGGTAGAAGAACCGCAGGTGATCGTATATGTGGTTGTTGACGAGCCAAACGCAGAGGAGCAGGCTGACAGTAAATATCCCCAGTACATTGCCCAGGGAATTCTTTCTGAGCTTCTTCCGTATCTGAATGTTGAGCCGGATGAGGCAGAGGAAGGCGTAGTTCCTGAAACAGAGCTCTGGGAAGGCTTTGACGGTGTGCTGGAAGATGTTTCCGGCAGTGATGTGGATGAAGAAGGAAATATGGTAGATGCAGAGGGAAATCTGATTGATATGGAAGGAAACCGGGTAGACGAGCAGGGCTATCTTCTTAATGAAAATGGAGAGAGAAAGCTGAACGAAAACGGGGAGTATATCAAATCAGAAAATCTGGAAAGCTTTTCCGGGGAAACGCTTCCGGCTTCAGAAAGCGGAGAAGCAGTGGGAGATGCAGTTTCCAACCCGGCAGCGCCGGCGCCGCCGGAAAATCAGGAAGATCCCATTGTGGGAAATGATATGGAAAGTGACGGTCTGACAAACGAAGAAGCAGGACTGGATTAAAAGAAAGATAAAAACATACCCCGCAGAGAGAAATCATATATTTTTGTGATGATCTCTGTGGGGCATTTTTATGAAAAAAAACAGGACCTTTCATAAGAAAAAGGTATGGGTTGTTTTTTTGTGCTGCGGAGCAATGATGCTGGGGCTTCTGGGAAGGCTTGTGTGGCTGATGGGCTTCCGGTCTGATTATTATTATGAAAAGGCAGAAGATCTTCATGAAAGGGAAAGGGATATCAAGGCAGCCAGAGGAGAGATACTGGATGCAAAAGGTAAAGTCCTTGCAGCAAACAAAACCGTGTGTACGGTTTCTGTGATTCACAGCCAGATCAAAGACCCGGAAAAGGTAATCCGTCTTCTGGTGTCGGAGCTTGGCCTGTCAGAGGAAGCTGTGCGAGAAAAAGTAGAAAAAAATTCATCCATAGAACGGATCCGCACCAATGTGGAAAAAGAAACAGGAGATGCCATTCGAAAGGCAGGACTGGACGGGGTAAAGGTGGATGAGGATTATAAAAGATACTATCCCTATGACTCTCTGGCATCCAAAGTCCTTGGCTTTACAGGGGGAGATAATCAGGGGATCATTGGACTGGAAGTAGAATATGAAGAGGTTCTGAAAGGGATTCCGGGAAAGATCTTGACCACTACAGATGCCAGAGGCGTGGAGATCGACGGTCTTGGAGAACGGAGAGCAGAGCCTGTTAAGGGAAATACGCTGAGACTGAGTCTTGATATCAGTATCCAGGAGTTTGTGCAGCAGGCTGCTCTGAAGGTTATGGAAGAGAAGCAGGCCGAAAGGGTGTCCATTCTTCTGATGAATCCCCAAAACGGAGAAATTTATGCCTGTGTCAATGTTCCGGAATTTAATCTGAATGAACCCTTTGTTCTGAATACCGGACAGGATACCGCATCCATGGATCAGAAAAAAGCCCAGGATCTTCTGAATCAGATGTGGAGGAATCCCTGTCTGAATGATACCTATGAACCGGGTTCTACCTTTAAGATCATTACCATGGCGGCGGGGCTTCAGGAAGGGGTGGTGTCATTAAATGACAGATTCTACTGCCCGGGGTATAAGCTGGTGGACGACAGAAGGATCCACTGTGCAAACAGAAGAGGACACGGCTCTCAGAATTTTGTGGAGGGAGCCCAGAATTCCTGCAACCCTGTATTTATTGAAGTGGGGCTGCGTCTTGGAGTGGAAAATTATTATAAATATTTCAGGCGGTTTGGGCTTATGAAACAGACCGGGATCGATCTTCCGGGAGAGGCAGGAACCATTATGCACAAAATGGAAAACATGGGAAATGTAGAACTGGCTACAGTTTCCTTTGGACAGTCCTTCCAGATCACGCCGGTACAGCTTGCCGCTACTGTAAGCTCTCTTATCAATGGCGGAAACAGGATTACTCCCCATTTTGGAGTGGCGATCCAGAGTGCAGACGGATTTCAGGTAAAAGAACTGGAATATCCGGTGGAAACCGGGATCATCTCTTCTGAGACTTCAGGAACAATGAGAAAAATCCTGGAAACAGTAGTGTCCGAAGGCTCCGGAAAGAATGCTGCCATTGAAGGCTATTCCATTGGCGGAAAAACAGCCACCTCACAGACTCTTCCCAGAAGTGCAAACCGTTATATTTCTTCCTTTCTGGGATTTGCTCCGGCAGAGGAACCAAAGGTACTGGCTCTTTGTATTATCCATGATCCTCAGGGGATTTATTACGGAGGAACCATTGCGGCTCCTGTAGTGCGCAGCATTTTTGACAATGTGCTTCCGTATCTGGGAATTGAAAAAACAAAGTCAGAAAAATCAGAGGAGGATGAGCGGAGCCTGTCCGGACAAGAGGAGCAGTAAAAGAAAACGCGCCATTATTAACTGACAGTAACAGTGCCATTACTGAGGGTTGATAATTTCCCGGAAAAGCCTTATACTGGTTATGATATAAAAACAAAAGAATGATAAGAGGTGTGAGGATGAATTATCAAGTTGTAATACCGGTTCTGGTTTCTTTTGCAATCAGCCTGATTCTGGGACCTGTGATTATCCCGTTTCTCAGAAAACTGAAAATGGGCCAGACAGAACGGGTGGAGGGCGTGCAGTCCCATCTGAAAAAAGCAGGAACTCCTACCATGGGAGGCATTATATTTCTGATTGCGGCAGTTGTAACGTCTCTGTTTTATGTAAAGGATTATCCGGCTATCATTCCGATCCTGTTTCTGACACTGGGATTTGGAATCATCGGATTTCTTGATGACTATCTGAAGGTTGTGCTGAAGCGTTCCGACGGTCTTCTTGCATGGCAGAAATTTCTGCTTCAGGTGGTAGTTACTGGTATTTTTGCCTTTTATATCCTTAACTATACAGATATTTCTCTGACCATGAAAATCCCGTTCTGGCCGGAACACTATCTGAATCTTGGTGTGCTGGCAGTTCCTCTTCTGTTTATCGCTGTGATCGGTACGGTAAACGGCGTCAACTTTACAGACGGTCTTGACGGTCTTGCATCCAGTGTGACGCTGATCGTTGCAGTTTTCTTTACTGTGATGTCCATTGGAACAAAAAGCGGGATTGAGCCTGTTACCTGCGCAGTTGTAGGCGGTCTTATGGGCTTCCTTCTTTTTAATGTATACCCTGCCAGAATTTTTATGGGAGATACCGGATCTCTGGCTCTGGGCGGCTTTGTGGCCGGAACAGCCTATGTGCTTCAGATGCCTTTATTCCTTCTCCTGGTGGGACTGATCTATTTTGTTGAGGTTCTTTCTGTTATGATCCAGGTAACATACTTTAAAGCTACTCACGGAAAACGAATCTTCAAAATGGCTCCTATCCACCATCATTTTGAGCTTTGCGGCTGGTCAGAGACAAGGATCGTGGCAGTGTTCTCAGTGGTAACTGCTGTGATGTGCCTGATCGCATTTCTGGCGCTTTAATTGAAGGAGGAAAACAGTGATGGACTTAAAAGGAAAACGGGTTCTGGTATTTGGTTCCGGAAAAAGCGGAATCGGAGCAGCAGAGCTTCTGGGACAGGTTGGAGCCTGCCCGGTTCTGTATGACGGAAACCCGGATCTGGACAAAGAAGCAGTATTACATAAGACTGCCAGCATAAAAGAAACGGATATCTACGCAGGCGGGCTTCCGGAAGAGGTGCAGAAAAGCCTTGATCTGGCAGTGTTAAGCCCCGGGGTACCGACGGACCTTCCTCTGGTAAAAAGCTTTTATGAGCAGGGCCTTCCGGTGTGGGGAGAGGTTGAACTTGCTTTCCGTACAGGGAAAGGGCGAGTTCTTGCAATTACCGGAACAAACGGAAAAACAACAACAACAGCCCTTCTTGGAAAGATCATGGAGGATGCCGAGGATTCTGTATTTGTAGTTGGAAATATCGGAACTCCTTATACTTCCAAAGCTCTGGAAATGACCGAGGATTCTGTGACAGTGGCTGAGATCTCCAGCTTTCAGCTTGAAACCATTGAAAAGTTCGCTCCTTGTGTCAGCGCGATTCTGAATATAACAGAGGATCATCTGAACCGTCATCATACTATGGAAGAATATATCCGTGTGAAGGAACTGATCGTAAAAAATCAGAAGCCGGAGGATGTGTGTGTTCTGAACTATGAGGATCCGGTTCTCAGAGAATTCGGAAAAAATATTGTGCCGCAGACCGTATATTTTTCCAGTGAAAGAAGACTGGAAAAAGGAATTTTCCTGGAGGACGGACAGATCATTCTGAAAACAGAGGATCAGGAGATTTCTCTTGTAAAAACAGACGATCTGAAGCTGCTGGGCAAACATAACTTTGAAAATGTAATGGCTGCAGCGGCTATGGCCTATTATGCAGGCGTATCTGTTGAAAGTATCCGAAAAAGTATCTGCGAATTTACAGCGGTAGAGCACAGGATCGAGTATGTGACTGAAAAGAACGGAGTTGTCTATTACAATGATTCCAAAGGAACCAATCCGGATGCGGCAATCAAGGGAATCCAGGCAATGAACCGTCCTACCTGGCTGATCGGAGGCGGTTACGACAAAGGCTCCAGCTATGATGAATGGCTGAACAGTTTTGACGGCAAGGTAAGAAGTCTGGTTCTCATCGGACAGACAAAGGAAAAAATCAGAGAGGCTGCAGAGCGGCTGGGTGTTTGTTCCTGCATTCTCTGTGAAAATCTTCAGGAAGCAGTAAAGATCTGCGCAGAAAAGGCTCAGCCGGGTGAGGCGGTTCTTCTTTCTCCTGCCTGCGCAAGCTGGGGACAGTTTGACAATTATGAGCAGCGCGGAGACTGTTTTAAGGAATATGTAAAAAATCTCTGATGGATATGAGGGTAAAAATGACCGGAAGTACGCAAATGTACGAACCGGTCATTTTTTATGAAAAACTTCATATTTATTAATAACGCGGCAGCAGGGAGGCACTTATGTCACAGCAGCCACAGAGAAAAAAGGGAAGACCCGATGCCCTTCTGTTGATCCTTGTGATTTTTCTTGCAGTATTCGGTCTGGTGTTTCTGTACAGCGCCAGTTCTTACAATGGGAGAGTGAGATTTCATGATTCCTTTTATTATTTCAAAAAACAGCTGTTTGCAACAGCCCTGGGACTGGCAGCCATGTATGTGGTATCGGAAACGGATTATCATTTCTGGGTTTCGCTTGCTCCGGTTGTTTATCTGATGTCTGTTGTTCTGTCTACGGCTGTTCTTCTGGTGGGACAGGAGATCAATGGATCCAAAAGATGGCTGAGCCTGGGACCTCTGTCTTTTCAGCCTTCAGAATTTGCCAAAGTGGCAGTGATTCTTTTTCTTGCATGGCAGATTGACAGAAGCCGCAAAAAAACATCCGGCATATGGTTTATGTGCCGTACCATGGCAACACTTCTTCCTATTGTGGGACTGGTGGGTTCCAACAATCTCAGTACGGCTATCATTATTCTGGGAATCGGAGTGATCCTTATTTTTGTGTCAAGTCCGGGATATGTGCAGTTCGTCGGTATGGGAAGTGCGGGAGTTGCATTTATTACAGTGTTTCTTGCTGCAGAAAGCTATCGTCTGGAACGTCTGGCTATCTGGAGAAATCCGGAAAAATATGAAAAAGGCTTTCAGACCATTCAGGGACTGTACGCCATAGGAAGCGGCGGGCTGTTCGGGCGGGGGCTGGGCAGCAGTCTCCAGAAGCTGGGCTTTGTTCCGGAAGCTCAGAATGACATGATCTTTTCTATTATATGTGAAGAGCTGGGGCTTGTGGGAGCCGGGATTCTGATCATAATATTTGCCCTTCTTTTATGGCGGCTCTGCGTGACAGCCATGCACAGCAGAGATCTTCAGGGAACTCTGATCAGCGCCGGTATTATGGGGCATATGGCAATTCAGGTGATTCTTAACATTTCTGTTGTTACCAACACGATCCCCAATACGGGAATCACCCTTCCTTTTATCAGCTATGGAGGAACCTCCGTGGTATTTCTTCTGGCAGAGATGGGGCTGGCTCTCAGTGTGAGCAGTCACAGAAAAGAAAAAACAGCATAGGATAAAAGGAAGAGGGCTTTTGGGGAGTGACGGTTTGGATAAAATTCGCATTACAGGAGGAAAGCCGCTTCAGGGTACCATATCCATACAGGGCTCCAAAAATTCTGCGCTGCCCATGATGGCAGCTTCTTTGCTTCACAGAGGAGTCAGCGTGCTGAAGGGATGTCCTGCCATAGCTGATGTGTATTGTATGGAGGACATTCTCAGATCCCTGGGTGCTCTTACCTGGTGGGAAAAAAATACCCTTTATCTTGACTGTAGCAGAGCGGATGGAACAGAAGTTTCCGGAGACAGTACCGGAAAAATGCGATCATCAGTGATTCTTCTGGGGGCGCTTCTGGCAAGGAACAAAAAAGGCTCCATGGGATATCCCGGAGGCTGCGTAATAGGAAAACGTCCGGTTGATCAGCATTTGTATGTGCTGCGCTGTCTGGGAGCCTGGGTGGAAGAAAAAGAAAACAGTCTGGAAGCTGAGGCAGTATGTCTGAAAGGGGCAGAGATTGTTTTTGGAAAAATCAGCGTAGGCGCTACAGAGCAGGGGATTCTGGCCGCTGTTCTGGCAGAGGGGCATACGGTTCTCAGAAACTGTGCCAGAGAGCCGGAAATCGTGTGGCTGTGCAGATATCTTCGCAGCATGGGAGCTGAAATTCAGGGAGAAGGAACTCACTGTATCAGAATCACAGGAGTAAAAGAATTAAAAGCCGGAAATATGCAGATTCCTCCTGACCGTATTGTGGCGGGAACATATTTATGTGCTGCAGCGGCAACAAGAGGGAAGATCACGATCTCCAATCCGCCTGAGGGAGAGCTGGATGCATTTCTTGAAGTGTATGGGAAAATGGGTGGACAATATAACCGCAGGAGTGGTAAACTAATAGCTGACGGAAGCGGAACAGCATTTCCGGTACCGTTTCTGGAAACGGATACGTATCCGGGGTTTCCCACAGATCTTCAGTCTCCTCTCATGGCAGTACTGACAACCATTCCGGGGAAAAGCCGCATACGGGAAAATATTTTTGAAAACCGGTTCAGGATTGTAGAGGAACTGAATAAAATGGGCGCCTCTGTTGCTGTTTCCGGCAGAGAGGCCAGTATACAGGGAGGAACCTGTCTCAGAGGATGTACAGTGAGAGCCAGAGAACTGCGAGGGGGAGCGGCGCTGCTTGTGGCAGCTCTTGCGGCGCAGGGGGAAACTGTCATCGAAGGATGTTCCTTTATTTACCGGGGATATGAGCATATATGTGAGGATCTGGCGTCTTTGGGCGCGCAGATAGAAGAGGATACAGGAACTGCATTTTTATGAGAACATCAAAATACAGAAAAAAACTGAACATATCGGATAAGCAGAAAAAAATAGTACTTGGGGGAATAGGAGCCTGTCTTCTGGCAGGTGTGCTTTTTTTCTTTCTTTATTTTAAGGTAGAAAATGTGGAGATTATGGGAAGCGGTCATTATACGGAAAAAGAGATAAAGGCCATGGTCCTTCGGGGACCAATGGCAGAAAACTCTGTTCTTGCCCCCATCCTTTATACCACAGACGACACAGGGGATATTCCCTTTGTGGAAGGCTTTAAGGTGACACGGTCAAACAGAAACACCATCGTGGTCAGCATAAAGGAAAAGAAGGCAGTGGGCTGTATTCCCTATCTGGACAGCTATATTTATTTTGACCGGAACGGCATGTTTATTGAAAGTGAAAAAACACAGGATAAAAAAGTTCCTTTTTTTGACGGGATATCTGTGAAACGGGTAGTAAAAGGAGAAAAGCTTCCCATAAAAGAAACCGTTCTGAATACAGCGGTTGCTCTTTCTACTATTTTTGCCAAAAATGACAGTCTGCCGGATCATATTCAATTTGACGAAAGCTACGAGATCAGTCTTCTTTACGGAGATATTACAGTCAGTCTGGGCAAAGATGTGAACCTTGAAGATAAAATGACCAGGGTGATCGCGATTCTTCCCCAGCTTGCAGGTCAGAAAGGCATCCTGCATGCGGAAAATGTAACGGATTCTGTAAAGACCATTACCTTTGAGGCGGAAATAGAGGAAGTGACAGCAGAAAACTGGACCGGCGGATACGATGAAAACGGTGAATATACCGGAGACGGCGAGTATGATGAAAGCGGAAAATATGTGGGAGCGAAGCCTATGACAGCTCTTGACTATGCTCTTGAAAAATGGGTTGGCGGCTATGATGAGGAAGGCGATTACACCGGAGAGGGCGAGTATGATGCCAACTGGAATTATGTAGGTCCTGCTCCTACACAGGAAACCATTGACGCAATGGGAGACTGGACAGGAGGATATAATGAAGAGGGCGGATTCACCGGAACCGGAGAGTACGACAGAGAGGGAAATTATGTAGGCCCAATGCCGGAAAATACGGAAGAAGCTGACGGAAACAGTGAGGACGGAAGCTCTGAAGACAGCTCTTACGGGTCAGAAGGAGAGTATTCCGATTCGGGATATGAGGACGGTTACAGCGAGGAATCCGGTGAGTATTCGGATGGTTCAGAGGAAACAGGAGCCTATGATGAAAGCGGGGAAGACGCTTATTACGGCGATGGATATTAAGCTGGAAATGACGAAAATACATGAAAAAAGTATAAAAAAACAAAAATAGTAGTTGATTAATTTTAGAAAAAAATATATGATATACTATATGCAGGTAGATTACGATAAATATCGGGGAAATAAAAGGAGGAAGTACATTGTTAGAGATTATGTCAAATGAAGCTGAGTCCTCTGCCAAGATTATAGTCATTGGTGTGGGCGGAGCTGGAAATAATGCTGTAAACAGAATGGTGGAAGAGACCATCGGAGGAGTTGAGTTTGTAGGTGTCAACACTGACAAACAGGCCTTAACCCTCTGTAAAGCTCCAACAGTACTTCAGATTGGTGAAAAGATAACGAAAGGTCTTGGTGCTGGAGCACAGCCGGAAGTTGGTCAGAAGGCCGCTGAGGAAAGTATAGAAGAAGTAAAACAGTTAATAGAAGGCGCTGATATGGTATTTGTTACCTGTGGTATGGGCGGCGGCACCGGAACAGGTGCGGCACCGGTAATCGCAGCAGCAGCAAAGGAAATGGGAATCCTTACTGTTGGCGTGGTAACAAAACCTTTCCGTTTTGAAGCAAAGACACGTATGAACAATGCTCTTGCAGGAATCGAGAATCTGAAAAAAGCAGTGGATACACTGATCGTTATTCCAAATGACAAGCTTCTCGAGATCGTTGACCGCCGGACAACCATGCCGGAGGCACTCCGCAAGGCTGACGAAGTTCTTCAGCAGGCGGTTCAGGGAATCACCGATTTGATCAATCTGCCGGCACTGATCAATCTTGACTTTGCAGATGTTCAGACTGTTATGACAGACAAGGGCATCGCTCATATCGGTATTGGAGAGGCAAGAGGAGATGACAAGGCTATGGAAGCTGTTCAGCAGGCAGTATCCTCCCCGCTTCTTGAGACAACCATTAAAGGCGCAACTCATGTAATCATTAATATTTCAGGTGATATTTCTCTTATGGATGCAAATGATGCAGCAAGCTATGTACAGGAGCTGACAGGAGAGGAAGCAAATATCATCTTTGGTGCGATGTATGATGATTCTGTTGCAGATTATGCAAGAATCACAGTTATCGCTACAGGACTTACCGATGCAGCTCCAAAGACAGGTTCTTCCTTTGGCGGAAGAAGCAATGCATCTTCACCGTTTTCTGTAAGAAAACCGGCTGCACAGACAGGAGCAGCAAAGCAGGCTGGCGGTATCAATATGCCGAGCTTTTCTCTTCCAAACATGAATTCATCTTATGGTACAAAGATGCCTACAAGTACAGTTCAGAAAAAGGATATCCAGATTCCGGATTTCCTGAAAAACAGATAAAACTGAAACCAATGCAAAAAGGACATTGCCTGCGGGCAATGTCCTTTTTAAACAGCTTTATACTGACATATGAAACAGCATATACAGACCGGACTGTATATGTTTGCTTCCGGCAAAAGGTGTCAGCATTTACATGCAAAAGTTTTGCACTTTGTTTCTTTGCTTGTGCCGGCATTCTGACCGTTGATGTCAATGGCAGAGGCCGTACATTTACAGTGCTCGTTGTAAGTGCACTCATGAGCCTTGCAGTCAATACGGATTTTTTCGCAGCCGCAGGATTCTTTTTCACTGTTTGTTACTGAGGCGCTGTTCCGGTCACGGAAACTTCCGCAGCTGGTTTCATCAGAAACCCGGGCATCATGCCCCATTACTTCGATCTCTCCGCGGGAGCACAGCTGATCTTTGTTATAAATACAGGTTACTGCACTGCAGTTGAGTATTGTCATGGTTGTGTCCTCCTTAAATAAATCATTGCCTTATGTAATATTTCCGTATTTTCGGATTTTATTCTGCAGATTAACAGGGTAAGGATTATCACGGCAAAATTATCACAGAAAAATGTAGTATACAGTAAAAAAAGAGGGCAGCATTTGTGGTCAAAAAATTTTAAATTTTTTGAAATAACGCAATATTTTTATTGTGTATCATCACAGAATATGTTATATTAGTTACATACAGGGAGCAATCGCCCACAAAGGGGTGAGCTCGCAAAAATAAGTGTAAAATGCCGTTTTTCAGCGAACAAGATCTGTAAGCGACATTTCTGTAAGCAAGTTATCAGTGAAAGGATAAATATTTTTAAGACAGCCTTTTAAAATGTTTATCGCCACCATCTCCATCCTATGTAAGATTGAGGTCATTACTCTTTAATACAATTGCTCCCGTATAAAATAAAAACTGCAGTACCGATAACGGCAGGTTGTCGTAACGGAATAAACACGGAGAACTGATGATGACAGGGTTTCTGTCGGAAAGAGTTCTTTTTTTATTTATCAGGAAAGCAGGACAATTTATACCACCCGTCCCGGCAGACAAAAACGTTCCGTTTTGCTGTTTGCCGGAAAAGCAGTAATTCTGTACGGATCTTCACAGGAAATAAAATACGGAATTCCGGCAGAACAGGAAAAGGTACCGGACAGGAGACTGTCATTGAAAATGGTTTAAAAAAACACATAAAAGTTCTTGACTTTACATGAAAGTCATGATATCCTGTTACAGTACGTGAAGAAAACAAAGCAGAGTTCACTCTCACCTTAGCGCACAGGATGCGTCTCGGGTTTATATGTCTCAGCATTTGTAAGAAGGGATGTTCCTTTCAGATAAATGCACAGCGCAGAAGCTGTCTGTGGATATCAGAGAGCTGTACTGTGGGAATATGAGCAGAGTGTGGATTCGTCCATGCTTTTTTTGTTTCACAGAAACGTGCAAAAGTCAGGGTATATCATTTACAGGTATGGAGGTGTACAACAATTAGCAATTTAATGATTAACGAACAAATCAGAGACAAAGAAGTACGTCTGATCGGAGCAGACGGAGCCCAGCTTGGTATCATGTCTGCAAAAGAGGCCATGTTTAAGGCGCTGGAGGCAGGACTTGACCTTGTAAAGATCGCACCGCAGGCAAAGCCGCCGGTATGTAAGATCATTGATTACGGAAAATACCGTTACGAACTTTCCCGTAAGGAAAAAGAAGCCAAAAAGAAACAGAAAACGATTGACATTAAAGAGGTACGTCTCTCTCCTAATATTGATACGAATGACTTAAAGACAAAGGTAAACGCTGCAAGGAAATTCCTTACAAAAGGTGACCGCGTAAAAGTCACTCTGCGTTTCCGTGGAAGAGAAATGGCTCATATGGCAAGCAGCAGACATGTGCTGGATGATTTTGCGGAGCTTCTGAAAGACATCGCTGTAGTGGAAAAAGCTCCCAAGATCGAGGGAAGAAGCATGACAATGTTTCTCAGCGAAAAACGTTAAGCAATTACTGTTTCCGTGTCCGGTTACGGACACAGCAGTAATGTGAAATATAAAACAGAACCACGAATCAAGGAGGAAATAAAAATGCCTAAGATTAAAACATGTAGAGCAGCAGCAAAACGCTTCAAAAAAACTGGTACCGGAAAGATCATGAGAAACAAAGCTTATAAGAGCCATATCTTAACAAAGAAATCTCAGAAAAGAAAGAGAAATCTCAGAAAGGCCACTGTTGTTGATTCCACAAACCTGAAGAATATCAAGAAAGCACTGCCTTATTTATAAGAAGTAAGAAGAGAAGACGAACAGGAGGAAATTAAGAAATGGCAAGAATTAAAGGCGGATTAAACGCAAAGAAAAAACATAATCGTACATTAAAGCTGGCAAAGGGTTACAGAGGAGCCCGTTCCAAACAGTATAGAATTGCAAAACAGTCTGTAATGAGAGCTCTTGCAAGCTCCTACGCAGGAAGAAAGCAGAAAAAACGTCAGTTCAGACAGCTCTGGATCGCACGTATCAACGCTGCTGCAAGAATGAACGGACTTTCCTACAGCAAGATGATGCACGGACTGAAAGTTGCAAACATCGACATCAACAGAAAGATGCTTGCTGAGCTTGCAGTAAACGATGCAGAAGGCTTCAAAGCACTTGCAGAGATTGCTAAAAAAGCGATCGCATAAGTAAATAATGAATCACAGGAGAGACATCTCCTTCCGGAACCGGTATTCTGTATAGGATACCGGTTTTTTAAATATAAATATTTTATAAATTTACACTTGAAATCAAATATACCAGATGCTATAATCAAAACATTAAAGTATTAGCGAGCGAAAGTCAGAGGGGAAGCCAAAGCCGGCTGGTGATTCAGTGGGCTTTTTTAACCTTATCTGTCCGCAGAAGAACAGGATACTGATAATCGTTACAAGTTTAAGGAGGAGATTTGTTATGAGAAACTGGAAAAAAGTGTTAAGTGTAACAGCAGCAGCTGCAGTGGCAGCAACAGCAGCCATGCCCACAGCGGTATTTGCAGAAGGAGACGAAACTTTTAAAATCGGCGTGATCGGACCGATGACAGGTGATTATGCACAGTATGGTACAAATGTGTATAACGCAGCAAAAATCGCAGCAGACGAGATCAATGAAGCCGGCGGATTTAACGGATATCAGGTGGAGGTACTTGATGCCGGAGATGATATGGGAGATCCGGAGAAAGCAGTAAATGCTTACAACGACCTTCTTGATAAAGGAATGCAGATGCTTTGCGGAGCAACTACTTCCGGTTCCTGTATTGCAGTAGGAGCAGAGGCGGCAGAGAGTACTTTCCTGTTTACACCGTCTGCAACAGCTGTTGATTCTATTACAGCAGGAAGCAATGAGTTCCGTATGTGCTTTACAGACCCGGCTCAGGGAGCAAAGTCTGCAGAGTATATCGGCGAGCATGGACTTGCGACAAAGGTAGCGGTTCTCTATGATTCCATGGCTGATTATAACTCCGGCGTACATGATTCCTTTGTGGAAGCGGCAGAAGAAAATGGTCTTGAGATTGTTGCTGACGAGGCATATACAACAGACAATAACACAGACTATTCCGTACAGCTGAAAAAAATTGCTGACAGCGGCGCAGAACTTCTTTTCCTGCCAAACTACTATTCAGATAATGCTCTGATCCTTCAGCAGGCATCCGAAGCCGGAATGGATATCAAATTCTTTGGTGTTGACGGTATGGACGGAATCCTTGGCGTTGAGAACTTTGATACCTCCCTTGCAGAAGGCGTTATGCTTCTGACTCCTTTCTCTGCAACTTCAGAGGATGAGGCAAGCCAGGCATTTGTAAAAGCTTACGGCGATGCCAATAACGGCGAGACTCCTAATCAGTTCGCAGCAGATGCTTATGATGTGATCTATGCAATGAAGGCAGCAGCAGATGCAGCAGAGATCACACCGGATATGGCAAACGAGGATATCAGTGTGGCAATGTCTGAGGCTATGCTTGAGATCGAGCTTGACGGACTTACCGGAAAAGCTACATGGACAGAAGACGGCGAGTGCGACAAGGAGCCTAAGGCATTTGTGATTGAAAACGGCGAATACAAAGAAATGGAATAATCAGTGAATAAATATACACTGGAAAATTAAGGGACGGGGGATGGTGCCTGTGCATAAGGACTGTCCTCCGTTTCTTTTTATGCAACAATAAAATTTTTATATGAGGTGCACTATGAGTTTTATATCTTATTTAAAAGATGGAATCAGCCTGGGAAGTATCTATGCGATCATTGCACTGGGCTACACGATGGTGTATGGAATCGCGAAGATGCTGAACTTTGCCCATGGTGATGTCATCATGGTCGGAGCTTTTGTGATCCTCACCGCAGTCACCAGAGGAGGAATGGGGCCGGTTCCGGCAGTGATACTTTCTGTTGTGGTGTGTACGGTACTGGGCGTTGTGATCGAAAAGGTCGCATATCGTCCTCTCAGAAAAGCGTCCTCCAATCTTGCGGTTCTGATCACTGCAATTGGTGTCAGCTACCTTTTGCAGAATCTGGCTCTTCTGATCTTCGGAGCAGATGCCAAGAGCTTTGTTACAGTGATTGACGTTCCGTCAGTGACTCTGTTTGACGGACAGCTTGTCATTAAAGGAATCACGATCGTTACGATTGTTGTCAGTGTTGTCATTATGGTGGCTCTGACCTGGTTTGTACGTAAAACCAAGCCCGGACGCGCCATGCAGGCAGTTTCTGAGGACAGAGATGCAGCTCAGTTAATGGGCGTGAATGTAAATGCAACTATTTCACTGACCTTTGCCATTGGTTCAGGTCTTGCTGCTATCGCAGGACTTCTTCTCTGCTCTGCATATCCCACACTGACTCCGTATACAGGGGCAATGCCTGGTATCAAAGCCTTTGTGGCGGCAGTTTTCGGCGGTATCGGATCAATCCCGGGAGCCATGGTGGGCGGTATCCTTCTGGGAATTATTGAGATTTTCGGAAAAGCCTACATTTCATCCCAGGTTGCGGACGCGATCGTGTTTGCAGTACTGATTGTCGTGCTCCTTGTGAAACCTACCGGACTGTTTGGCAAAAACATTCAGGAGAAAGTATAAGGTGGCCGATATGAAAAAAAAGATGAATAAAACAACAAGAAGTAATTTTATAACATATGGAATTGTGATCGTTCTGTTTGCAGTAGTCCAGACTCTTTCCTCCACAGGAAATCTCTCCAGACTTCTGACAGGACTTCTGGTTCCTCTGTGCGTTTATACGATCGCAGCAATCTCTCTGAACCTTGTAGTAGGATTTTCCGGCGAGCTGAGTCTGGGTCACGCAGGCTTTATGTGCGTAGGCGCATATTCCAGCGCTCTGTTTTCCCATCTTGCGGCAGACGCTCTTCCGCCTGTTCCGAGATTTATTCTGGCGATCCTGATCGGAGCGGCAGTGGCAGGTGTGTTTGGTATTTTGATCGGTATTCCGGTTCTGAGACTTCGGGGCGATTATCTTGCCATTGTTACCCTTGCTTTTGGTGAGATTATTAAGAATCTGATCAACATTCTTTATGTTGGTGTGGATAAAAACGGTATTCATGCGACAACAACATCCTCAGGCCTTGAGCTTGCGGCAGGCGGCAAAAAGATTATGAAGGGCGCTCTTGGTATTTCCGGAACAGCCACTCTTTATAAAGATATTAAGCCATATTTTTTCCTGATCGGTGTGATCCTTGTTCTGCTTACCCTGTTTATTGTTCAGAATCTGGTTCATTCCAGAAGCGGCCGTGCTGTTATGTCCACAAGAGATAACCGTATTGCTGCAGAATCAGTGGGAATCAATGTGACAAAATACAAGCTTCTGGCATTTACGGTTTCCGCAGCTCTGGCAGGTGTGGCAGGTGTGCTTTATGCCCATAATATTTCCATGCTTAAGGTGTCGGTATTTGACTATAATATGTCGATCCTGATTCTGGTATATGTGGTTCTGGGCGGTATCGGAAATCTCCGTGGTTCCATGATCGCGGCGATCATCCTTTATGCTCTTCCGGAACTTCTCCGCGGATTTGCAAATTATCGTATGCTGATCTATGCGATTGTTCTGATCGTCATGATGCTCTTTAACTGGGCTCCGGCAGCAAGAACATGGAGAAGCCGTATGGCAGAAAAAATCCGGGGCGGAAAAATGAAAAAGGAGGCGGCTTGATTATGGCAATGCTGGAAGTAAATCATTTGTCAATTCAGTTTGGTGGTCTTCGCGCAGTTGACGGCTTTCATATTAATATAGAAAAAGGCCAGCTTTACGGACTGATCGGTCCCAACGGGGCTGGAAAAACAACAGTTTTTAATCTTCTGACAGGCGTATATAAGCCTACAGAGGGAATTATCAGACTGGACGGACAGGATATTACAGGAAAAAGCACGATAGAGATTAATAAGGCCGGAATTGCCCGTACCTTCCAGAATATCCGTCTGTTTAAGGATATGTCGGTTCTGGATAATGTAAAGGTTGGTCTTCATAACCATTATCAGTATTCTACTCTGACCGGAATACTGAGACTGCCGAAGTATTTTAAAGTTGAAAAAGAAATGAACGAGAAGGCAATGGAGATTCTGAAGGTCTTTGATCTGGACAAAGAGGCTGAGATCCTTGCAGGAAACCTTCCTTATGGTAAACAGCGTAAGCTGGAAATTGCCCGGGCTCTTGCCACAGATCCAAAGCTTCTGCTTCTGGATGAGCCGGCAGCCGGAATGAATCCAAATGAGACTCAGGAGCTGATGGATACCATTCGTTTTGTACAGGAGCATTTCCATATGACTACCCTTCTCATTGAGCATGATATGAAACTGGTGGGCGGTATCTGCGAAAAGCTGACCGTGCTGAATTTCGGACAGGTGCTGACTGAGGGTGAAACCTCAGAGGTACTGAATGATCCGACCGTTATCACGGCATATCTGGGAGAATAGGAGGAACGTAATCATGGCAATGTTGGAAGTAAAGGATCTTCAGGTTTATTATGGGGTGATCCAGGCTCTGAAGGGAATTTCTTTTGAGGTAAATCAGGGTGAGGTAATTGCCCTGATCGGCGCCAATGGTGCAGGAAAGACTACAACCCTTCAGACACTGACAGGAATTCTTCCGGCCAAAGCGGGAAGCATTATGTTTGAGGGAACGGATCTTCTGAAAGTTCCGGCGCATAAGATCGTACAAATGGGAATGGCTCATGTTCCGGAGGGAAGACGAGTATTTGCTGATATGACCGTTTATGAGAATCTTCTTGTGGGCGCGTATACCCGCAAAGATAAAAACGAGATCGCGCAGAGCCTTGAAATGGTGTACAAAAGATTTCCACGTCTGAAAGAGCGTCAGGGACAGCGTTCCGGAACCTTATCAGGAGGAGAGCAGCAGATGCTGGCCATGGGACGGGCTCTTATGAGCAAACCAAGGATTATTCTGATGGATGAGCCGTCTATGGGACTGTCACCGATTTTTGTAAACGAGATCTTTGATATTATCAAAGAAGTAAGCGAAAGTGGAACTACAGTTCTTCTGGTAGAACAGAATGCAAAAAAAGCCCTTTCCATTGCAGACAGAGCTTATGTACTGGAAACAGGAAGTATTACTCTGGAAGGAAAGGCGGATGACCTGCTTCACAACGAGGCAGTACAGAAGGCTTATCTGGGAGAATAAAACAGCTTTGAAAGCTGTGGGAATGTTGCAAGGAGGAATAAGAATGGATGAGCATATAGTAATTTCAATTGCAAGACAGTATGGAAGCGGCGGACGTACCGTAGGAAAGATGCTTGCAGAAAAGCTGGGAATTTCATTCTATGACAAAGAGATCATCCGGATGGCTTCTGATGAAAGCGGGATCGATCTGGGACTTTTTGGAAAGGTTGAAGGCGGAAACAAAATAAAGCCATCCCTGTTTAATAAGTCCTCACTTTACAGGGGAAAGCTGGTTCAGCCGGACAGTAAGGAATTTATTTCTGATGAAAATATTTTCAGCTATCAGGCGAAGGTTGTAAAAGATCTTGCAGAAAAAGAATCCTATGTGATCGTAGGGCGCTGCGTGAACTATGTGCTGAAGGACCGTCCCAATACCCTGCGTGTGTTTGTACACGCGCCCTGGGATTTCCGCGTGGAACAGGCATCCGAAAAGATTTCCGGTTCCAGGGAAGAAATTGAGAAGTTTCTTTTAAAAGATGACAAAAGAAAACAGGAGTATTACCGTAAGTTTACAGGCGGAGTGTGGAATGATGCCACCAACTATGATCTTTGTCTGAACAGCGGGAAGCTTGGGTTTGAAAGATGCGCGGAGGCTATTGAAGCACAGTTAAAGATCATGCTTAATAAATAGGATAGATTCCGGAATCCTTTTTGAAAAGACTTATGAAAAAGCAGAACATAGAGTTGTGACTGAGCATTCAGCAGGAGCTGATTTTTGTATAAAGACAGAAATCAGCTCTTGTTTTTTCTTTTTCTTTTCCCCAATTTACAGGAAAATTATCTTTCAAACGTTGTCTGTACAGTCATGGATGCTGCTTTGTCCTGCATAGAATCTTTTATGGAAGCAAGAGAACAGGAGCGGCAGCAATTGAAAAAAAGGAAAAGAAAGTTTGAAAGTTGTATGATTTGCGCAGGAATTCTGTTTGCGGCGTTTGCAGTTCTCAGCCGGACCGATAATGCTGTAATTCAGGAAGCAGGTATTTCTGCCGCAAAAATAATTGCAGGAGAAGGAATGCAGAGACTTGTAAGGGAAGATCAGGACAGACCTCAGATTGCCCTGACCTTTGATGACGGACCTGATGAGAAATATACAGAAAAGCTTCTGGACGGATTAAAGGAGCGGGGAATCAAAGCATCCTTTTTTCTTCTGGGAAAATCAATAGAGGGAAATGAGCATATTGTAAAAAGAATGCACAGAGAAGGACATCTGATCGGAAATCATACCTATAATCACGTACAGCTTGACAAAATTTCAGAGACCAGAGCCAGGGAGGAAATACTGAAAACAAATAACAGAATTTATGAGGTTACAGGAAGTTATCCGGTATATATGCGCCCGCCTTACGGTGCATGGAAAAAAGAAACAGAATTTTGGGTGGAAATGATTCCCGTATTCTGGACCATAGACACTCTGGACTGGAAAACCCAAAATGTACAGGATGTGCTTCAAAGAGCCCGTAAAAATATAAAAAACGGTTCTGTTATTCTGATGCACGACGAGTACGAAACAACTGTGGAGGCTGCGCTTGCTCTGGTTGACGAGTTTACAGAGCAGGGATGGGAATTTGTGACAGTTGACCGTCTGATTCTTCCGTGAAGCTTGCTTTTTCTGTCTTTTTTCGCTATACTGTTAGACAATGACATACAATGAATGACAAAGGAGCAGTAAAAATGGGTCGATTTTTTAATATGGATAACAAATTTTTTGTATTTATGGGGAAGGTTGCAGATCTCTGTATGCTGAATCTTCTCTGTATTGCCTGTTGCATCCCTGTTGTTACAGCAGGAGCATCTCTGACGGCTTTATATTATGTGACACTGAAGATGGTGAGAAATGAAGAGGCATACATATTCCGAAGCTTTTTTAAATCGTTTAAAGAGAATTTTAAGCAGGCAACCATTATAAATGTGATCATGCTTATAGTAGCGGTGCTTCTTTACCTGGATACGAACATAGCCGGAAATATGGGGCAGACAACAGGAAAGATTCTGAGAATGATTTTTGCAGTATTTACTCTTTTATATGTAATGGTTCTTCTGTACGTGTACCCGGTTCTTGCCAAGTTTTATAATTCCATAAAAAATACATTCAAAAATGCGTTTTTAATGGCGATACGTCATCTTCCTTTTACATTTTTGATGTTGGTGATCTGTGTCTGTCCTCTGGCAATCTTTTTTATTCCGTCATTTCAGATACAGATGTCATTGATTCTTCTGTTTATTTTGTTTGGACCGGCAGTGATCGCATATGCCAATTCACATTTCTTTGTAAAAATCTTTGACAGGTATATTCCAAAAGAACCGGATCCGGAGGAAGCAGAGGTAATGCCCTGATGAAAGAACTGAATAAAAAAAGCCGGGAACAGTGTAAGAGCTGGAACGGAAAACCTTATCGCTCCCTGGACTATATGCTCAGGGAGCGTTTTGGTGAAAAGGTCTATAAGGTAACCTTAAACGGGGGGATGTCCTGTCCAAACAGGGATGGAACTCTTGGGACAAGAGGCTGTATTTTCTGCAGCGAGGGAGGAAGCGGAGATTTTGCGGCAGACGTATCTCTGTCTGTCACAGAGCAGATTGAAAGCCAGATCGCGCTTCTTTCCGCCAAGCGGCCTATTCAGAAATATATTGCGTATTTTCAGGCGTATACCAACACCTATGCGCCGGTGGAATATCTCAGGAAGATTTTTAAGGAGGCAATGTCTCATCCAGGGATCGTAGCCCTGTCTGTAGGAACCAGACCGGACTGTCTGGGAGAGGAGGTACTGGATCTTCTGGAAGAGCTGAACCGGATCAAGCCGGTATGGATCGAGCTGGGGCTTCAGACGATCCATGAAAAAACAGCTCAGTACATCAGAAGGGGATATCGGCTTTCCTGCTTCGATCAGGCTGTGGAGAATCTCCGCAAACGGAATATCGAAGTGATCGTTCATACGATTCTGGGGCTTCCGGGAGAGAGCAGGGAAGAGATTCTTGAGACAATGAGATATCTGAACAAAAAAGACATCCAGGGGATCAAGCTTCAGCTTCTTCATGTTCTGAAAGGGACAGACCTGGCATATGATTATCTTGCAGGAAGATTTCATGTTTATGAGAGAGAAGAATATCTGGCTTTACTGATTGAATGTCTGGAAAATCTTGATCCGGAAATCGTTATCCACAGGATTACAGGAGACGGGCCAAAAGATCTTCTGATCGCTCCTTTGTGGGCATCAAGAAAACGGGAGGTTCTGAATCTGCTTCACCATCAGATGAAAGAACAGAACAGTTACCAGGGAAAAAGTTTGAAAGTTCCTGATTGTGAAAGAGCTGAAGGAACTGACATGCTCCGGATGTAAACGAGAAAGAGGTGGTAGAATGGCAGAACCATTTACAATTTATAAACTGATGGTACTTTATATGGCCCAGCATTCCAGGGAAGAGCTGACAAATTCTCAGATTTCAGAGTTTGTGCTGGACAGAGAGTACACGGATTACCTTCATCTTCAGCAGGTGCTGTCAGAACTGGTGGAAACAGGGCTTCTGATACGGAGGACAGTTTCTAACAGTTCTCATTATGAGCTGACAGATGAGGGGAGCAAAACACTTTCCTACTTTGAAAATGATCTTTCTCAGGATATCAGAAATGAAATTGAAGAATTTCTGAGAGATTATGGATACGAGATGCCGGAAAGGATCCTTATGCCGGCCGATTATTATACAACGCCTCAGGGAACCTATGCGGTTCGGTGCCAGCTGATCGAAAAGGATGCTACGATCATGGATCTGACAATGGCTGCGCCCAGTAAAGAGGCTGCGCGGGCCATATGTAAAAGCTGGCCCCAGAAATGCCAGGATATTTATACTTCCATTATGGGAGAATTGATCTGAAAAATCTGACAATTTACGGACACTGTCAATAATTGGAGACAGTGTCTTTTTTTGTTTGTTGTTTGCAGGGAAAAGTTGCTGGAATCTGTAAAAATGTCAAGTGTAAAAATGTTGAAAAACAGGTAAAAATAGGCGAATTTGCCTTGACTTAACAACACGGGGGGGGGTATAATAAGAACGATACATAGGATCAGGTGAAAACCTGATAATTCAGAGATGGAGGAAAAAGAAGCTATGAAAAACAAAGTAGTAAGAAAACTTCTCATGGTTGGTCTCAGCTCCTCTGTAGTTCTCACAAGCACAGTAGGCGTAACAGCTGCATCTATGGATGCAACTACTACTGATGTTGTTGTTGAAAACGCAGCAGAAGATGAGGTTCTCACACCTGTTGAAGGAGAAGAAGCAGTAACAGAAGAGACCAGCGAAGAAGTGGCAGAAGAAGAAACAACAGAAGAGACTGGCGAAGAAGTGGCAGAAGAGGAAACAACAGAAGATACAGAAAAACAGGAAGAACCAACATATTCTGTAGATGTTACAATACAATACACGCTTGAAGGAACTGACAACGTTGTTGGTACAGAAACAGTAAGTGCAGGAGTAAATAAGTACGATTGTTTTGCTTTCAAAGCAAGTGATTTGACTCAGGTTCCGGGAGGCTATGAGCTTTGTGAGTCGGGAGATATCAGTGGTTCAGCTAGCGAAACTACTATTACAGTATATGTAAGAGAGAAAGCAGCAGAGACAAGATCTATTAATGTTAATTATGTTGATGAAAGTGGAAATATTATTGGAACTGAAACAGTAGAAGTTCCGCAAAATGCCGGTAATTTCAATGCAAGTCTGTTGAAGAATGTGCCAGAAAAATACGCACTTGCTGCTACAGGTGATGTTGCATTAGTACCAGATTCTGATTCTGTTGATGTTCTGGTAAGACTTAAAGAAAAGACTATCATGGTTAACTACATTCTGGAAGACGGCAGCAATGTAGGAACAGGAAATGCAGTAGTTGAAGCTGGTGCAAATCACATCAATACAAGCGCGCTGAAAGATGTGCCATATGGCTATGAACTTGCCAGCACAGGTGATATCAACCTTAATGAAGGTGGCAACTCTGTTAACATCGTTGTAAGAGAGAAAGATTACAATCAGAGTGTTTTTGTAAATTATGTAGATGAAGACGGAAATTTAGTACTTTCCGAAAGTATTAAAGTTTACAAAGGTACTGAATATATCAACACAGGGGATTTGAATATCCCATATGGATGGGAAGTTGCAGAGGCGGGCGACATGCCTATCAAAGATGGTGCAGTAACTGTAGTAGTAAGAGAAAAAGAATACACAAAAGATGTTGTTGTAAACTATGTAGATGAAGCTGGAAATCCAGTACTTACAACAAGCATTAAACTCCTCAAAGATGAAACATATTTCAACACAAGCATTCTGAAAGATGTACCGTATGGTTGGGAAATTGCAAATGCAGGTGATGTGCCAGTAGGTGACAACAATGTTGCAACAGTAGTAGTAAGGGAAAAAGAATATACAAAAGACGTTGTTGTAAACTATGTAGATGAAGCTGGAAATCCAGTACTTACAACAAGCATTAAACTCCTCAAAGATGAAACATATTTCAACACAAGTATTCTGAAAGACGTGCCATATGGTTGGATACTTGCAAATGTAGGTGATATCTCTTTAAATGAAGATGGTACAGCTACAGTAGTAGTAAGACAAAAACAGTACACAAGAGATGTTGTAATCAACTATGTAGATGAGGAAGGAAACAACATCCTTACATCTGGAATCAAACTTGATGAGAACGCAACATACTTCAACACAAGCATCCTTACAGATGTACCATACGGTTGGGAAATTGCAAATGTAGGAGATGTTCCGGTAGACTTTGAGACAAACTCAGCAACAGTAGTAGTAAGAGAGAAAGTATACCAGAGAGACGTTGTAATCAACTATGTAGATGAGGAAGGAAACAACATCCTTACATCTGGAATCAAACTTGATGAGAACGCAACATACTTCAACACAAGCATCCTTACAGATGTACCATACGGTTGGGAAATTGCAAATGTAGGAGATATCCCGGTAGACTTTGAAACAAATTCTGCAAACGTAGTAGTAAGACAGAAAAAATATACAAAAGATGTTACAGTTAAATATGTGACAGAAGAAGGTGAAGAAGTAGGTACAGGTACACTTGTTGTAGATGAAAAAGATACATACATCAACACAAGTATTCTTACAGATGTACCGGAAGGTTATGTAATTGCAATCATTGGAGATCTTCCAATTGAGGATAACACAGTGGTAGTTACAGTCCGTGCAGAGAAAGAAGATCCGGAAGAGCCGACTCCGACCCCAGATCCGGAAGAGCCGACTCCTACTCCAGACCCAGAAGAGCCGACTCCTACTCCTAATCCGGAAGCCCCAGATCAGCCAATTGATCCGGAAAATCCGACTCCTACTCCAGATCAGAATAAACCAACTGTAGCTCCGGAGAAACCAAACAACAACAATAACCAGAACAACGATCAGAATAAAGCTGATACAAATAAGTCTGAGGTTAAAACAAACAATCCTAAGACTGGCGATGCAACAAATACTGTACCGTTAGTAGCAGGCTTACTTGGAAGTGGTTCTATGATTGGTCTTATCCAGATGCTTAGAAGAAAGAAAAAATAAATAATTCCATCTCAAAAAATCGGGGCTCATTAAAGAGCTCCGATTTTTTTCATGTGTTCTTTTAAGGTTTTTTCATATCCCATATCACTTAACTCGTAAAAATGTTCATTCTGTATTTCAGAAGGAAGGTACTGCTGTCTGACATAGTGATCCGGGTAATTGTGGGCATACTGATAACCGATTCCTTTGCCAAGCTTTTCGTGGCCGCCGTAGTGGGCGTCCTGAAGATGAACCGGCACAGTAGTCCGTGTTTTTTTTACAGAGTCCATGGCAGCAGCGATTGCGTTTACTGCAGAGTTGCTTTTTGGGGCGCAGGCCATATAGGCAACAGCCTGGGAGAGAATAATCTGAGATTCCGGCATACCTACCCGCTCAACAGCCTGTGCGGCAGCGGTAGCTACACAGATTGCCTGAGGATCAGCGTTTCCAATATCCTCGGATGCCAGTATCATGATTCTTCGGGCAATAAATTTGACGTCCTCCCCTGCATAGAGCATTTTAGCCAGATAGTATACAGCTGCATCCGGGTCGGAGCCGCGCATACTTTTTATAAAGGCAGAAATAATATCATAGTGATTGTCGCCTTTTTTGTCATACTGAATCACTCGTTTCTGGATGCACTCTGAAGCAACGTCAAGAGTCAGATGGATGAGGCCGTCCTGGCTTTTTGGTGTGGTAAGGATTCCAAGCTCTACTGCATTCAGCGCGCTTCTTGCATCGCCGCCTGCCATATCTGCCAGAAATTCCACAGCATCCTGATCAATGACAGCACCGTAATTTCCCATGCCCCTGTCACAGTCGTTCACAGCCCGGAGGATCAAAGTCTGAATATCCTCATTGCTCAGAGCCTTCAGTTCAAAGATAATGGATCGGGACAAAAGAGCGCTGTTGACTTCAAAATAAGGGTTTTCTGTAGTTGCGCCGATCAGGATGATTGTTCCGTCCTCTACAAAAGGAAGAAGATAATCCTGCTGTCCTTTGTTAAAGCGATGGATCTCATCAATAAAAAGAATCGTCTTTTTGCCGTACATGCCCAGATTATCCTGGGCTTCTTTTACAACGGCTTCCATATCTTTTTTTCCTGCTACAGTTGCATTGATCTGAGTAAAATTAGCGCTGGTAGTATTGGCTATTACTTTTGCCAGTGTTGTTTTGCCTGTTCCGGGAGGTCCGTAAAAGATAACAGAGGTCAGTTTATCAGCCTTGATAGCGCGGTACAGCAGCTTGTCTTTTCCTACAATATGTTCCTGGCCTACAACCTCTTCCAGAGAAGTGGGGCGGAGGCGGGAAGCAAGAGGAGATTCTCTGTCCAGAGTTTTTGATTTTGCATATTCAAATAAATCCATAATAATCACTCCATTTTGAAAGTATAAATCTGGTTTTGTGTTATTACTGTTATCCCTGGGAATGTCAGAAATATTTTTAAAATTTACGGTTTACAAAGGGTTTCAGGGCTTCTGCAGAGCGGTTTAAAACCAGTTCTTCCGGGAAATCAAGCTCTTCAAGAAGGCTGCGCGCGCTTTCAAACTCATTGATGGCGCTGTCAAAATGAGCGTCGCTGCTCATAACAACAGGTACCTGATATTTCATGCACAATTTCAGCATTTCCGTATCATTTTCTTTTGCGCCCTGGCGAAAGCAGGATGGCTCCAGAGAATGGTTATTCAGCTCCAGAACCTTGCCGTATTCTCTGGCTCCCTGAACAAGTGCAGGATAATCAATTTCATAGCGTCCGTCATCCGGGTGGCCGATAATGTTTACATAGGGATTTTTCATAACATTCAGGTATGCTTCTGTGTTTTCAGCGCGTGAACCCGGTTTCATGCAGGGAAGATGAAGGCTGGCGATCACCACGTCCATATTTCTGAGTTCTTTTTCCCCCAGATCTACCTGTCCGTCTGAATCAAGAATATTAAGCTCAGTACCCAAAAGCAGCCGGATGCCGTGCAGCTCTCTGGAGACAACCTTCAGGTTATGAAAGTAAAAGTTATGGCAGGTACCGGGCATGGCAGGCGCATGCTCTGTAATTCCGAGAATTTCAAGGCCTTTTCCGGCAGCAGCGGCAGCCATTTCGTGAATGGTGCAGTAGGCATGTCCGCTGGCAACTGTATGTGTATGAAGATCAAGAACAGATGTGTATTTCATAAAAACCTCCGTTTTCAGTTTTATTTCCTTGTATCCCCTTTATTATACTCCATTTTGTGCCATTTGAGGATACCTGTATTTTCTTTGTATGTTATCTGTTTTTCCGGCAAAAAGCACTTGCCTATCACGTGCTAAAGTGTTAAAATGTGTTATGCAGTAATAGGACAGTGATTTAAAGGAGCAGAGAATATGGGTAAAAAAATCAGAACAGAAGAGGTAGATCACCTATTTGAAGCGATTCTTTGTTTAAAAGATAAAGAAGAATGTTATACGTTTTTTGAGGATGTATGTACGATCAATGAACTTCTTTCTTTGTCACAGCGTTTTGAGGTAGCAAAAATGCTGACGGATAAACGGACATATCTGGATATCTCAGAAAAAACAGGTGCATCCACTGCCACTATCAGCCGTGTAAACCGTTCTCTGAATTACGGAAATGACGGCTACGAAATGGTTTTTTCCAGAATGAGAGAAAAGGAAGCTCAGAAAGAAAATTCCGAAAAAACAGAATAATACACAGATTAAAAAGAGCAGAGAATACGGGCTTTACCGCATCTCTGCTTTTTTCTTATGAAGGAGTGTCCGGAGATTTGGACTCAGAGGTCATATACTGGTATATGTCCGCAGAAATCTTTTTTGTATTTTCTTTGGCTTCTGAGGAATTTTTTATATTATTGGACAAAACACAGAACACATAGGGGCTGGCGCTGTCCAGTACAACTGCCATATTGTTTTCAACAGAATCTGACTGAGTGCCTTCTGTACCGGCAGTTTCTGTTTCAGCCGGCAAACCTGAGAGAATCTTATCCTTTTCTGCCTGCTGCTTCAGAAGGGACAGCATTTCTGAGGAAGCATTGCTGTTTACAAGGGTCTGATTATAGATTTCAGAAAGAAGGCGGCAGCAGTCTGAGGCGCTGGTGCTATTGGTTTTTTCTGAGCTGTCTGCGGTAAGTGGCGCTTCCAGTCTGGTGGATGTAAATCCATGATCCTGGCAGAACTGGTTTACAGCAGCAGCGCCTGATTTAAAATCTCCGCTGCCCAGAAGGGTAACAAGTTCATTGGCAGCGTTGCTGTCATTGGATGCGATCATCTTTTGGAGAAGGGGCTTCAGGGTTTTCTGATAATCGACGGATGCCTCTGAGGCCGGATCAGGATAAACCAGTTTTTCATATACGGCGCCCATGATATAGGACCGGATCAGATCGGCAGCCTGCATGGTCTCTTCTGCATGGATGGTGCTGTAATCGTCAGTAGCAGGGTCCATAACAGCAATCGCCCAGTTTTCACCTGATTTTTCCAAAGGAGAAGTATACTGAGTCTGAAGGCTTTCCGTAAGCTGACTGAGATGCTGGCCTCTGGCTGCTGTCTGCGGTTCTACAATACTGAAATATTCGTCAATCCCATCTGCAATCCCGGCAACCATTGCCGGATGGTTGGCAGTATTGGTAATATAAAGATCATCATTCTGATTACTCATAAATCCCATTTCAAGAATTGCAACAGGGACAGTGCTCCAGTTGGTTCCTGTCATATTGTCAGACGATATAATACCCTGATTTCCAAGCCCTGTGGCAGCGCAGTAGTGGTTGATGATACAGGAAGCAAGAGTGTTGCTTTTTTCTATGATATCTGAGGAAAGATACTGGTTGGCAGAAGTGGGAGCCATGGTCAGGGCTCCGGAAGCAGAGCTGTCTCCTGCGCCGTTTGCGTGAATTCGCACTGTAATATCAGCATTTTGCTGAGAAGCCAGCTCCGCTCGTTCTTTATTGCTGATAGCGGTTTCATTATCGGTTCTTGTCATAACAACTCGATAGCCCCTGTCAGTAAGCTCCTGCTGTAAAAGAAGGGAAACCTGCAGGTTGACCTCATATTCCGGAACGCCGGAGAAGTTTCCCTGTGTGCCGGAGGTTGCTTTTGCCTTGGTTTCACTGGAACCGGGAGCCATAGGCTCCGGGGCGCTCATATCAACAGAAGGCCCCTGATGTCCGGGGTCGATCACCACAGTGAAATCACCGCTTCCTGAGGCCGGAGACGCAGCGGTATTGGCGGCGTCCCAGTCGATGCCGGAGGGGGTTCCCTCAGCGGGGGAATCAGAGAAGGATTCGGAGCCGTCCTCTGTCTGGGAAGAGGGGGGCCCTATCATGGCCTGGCCTTCCTCGCTTTCGTAGGAAGCGCCAAGGGCAGTAACCGGGAAGGTCAGTATAAGAAATCCGGCGGAAAGAAATTTCAGTATTTTTTTCATATGAATCCTCCTGAAAATAATGATTTATGTGATATAAAAATTGAAAAGCATTTGCTGAACATGGATTTTACAGAATCCTGTTTCCTATATGATAAGCTATAATAAACAATTTGAAAAGAAAAAAATACTTGCAAGACTTTTAGATTAAAATTATAATAACAATACATGAAAAAACTGCAAAAAACACGGAATAAAATATGCAAATTGCACACAGGAAAAGGTGGATTGCAGGGGAAGGAATGAAAAAGTTACATGAATGCAAAAAAGGCAGGATTACTGGCTCTGGCGTTCCTGGTAATCTCGGCTCAGTCTTCCTGCGGAACAGACAAGGCGCAGCAGACAGAAGAGGAAGTACAGGAGGTGGCAGAGGCGCCTGCAGAGGAACAGGAAGAGACACAGCCGGAAATTACTCCGGGAGAAATGCAGGGGCCTCAGCTCGAGGCAGAGGAACCGGAAAATTCAGAACCACAGGGAGATCCGGATCATCATCCGGAGCCGCCGCCTGAGGAGGAGATACAGAATGGCACAGGGGACGGAGCGCTTTCACCTCCGTCAGATGCTTCATCAGGAAGTGTGTTCGGGGGAACTCAATCCTCAGGAGCAGTAACAGATGAAGCGCTTTCCGGACTGCTTTCCAGTCTGGCGTTTCCCACAAATAACGGAAGCTGGTCCGCATATGTATGTAATATTTCAGCAAACACAGAGGGAAGTGTCAATGAACACAGAATGCAGGCTGCCAGTCTCATCAAGCTTTATATTATGGGAGCTGCTTATGAGAATTATGATAATCTGGCAGCGCAGTACGGTCAGGGAAACGTGGACAGCAATCTCCGTTCCATGATTACTGTCAGCGACAATGATGCGGCAAATACTCTTACCGGATATCTGGGAGGCGGAGACGCTGCTGTGGGAATGAATGTTGTCAATGAATACTGCAGTGTAAACGGATACAGCAATACGCACATGGGAAGGCTTTTGCTGCACAGCAATGAACTGGATGATAATTATACGTCTCCTGCAGACTGCGGACATTTTCTTAAAAAGATTTATGACGGATGGAAGTCAGGAGATCCAAAGGCAGCAGCACAGTTTGATCTTCTGGCAGCTCAGGAGAGAAGGAACAAGATTCCGGCCCGGATGCCTGCAGGCGTCAGTGTGGCAAATAAAACAGGGGAGCTTGCAGATGTGGAAAACGATGCGGGAATTATTTACAATACACAAAATGATCTGATTCTTGTATTTATGTCAGAGCAGCTTTCAGAAGCAGGCTCTGCCCAGAGCACCATAGCGGCGCTGAGCCGGCAGATTTACGACTATTATCAGCAGTAGGAAAGGCAGCAGAAGGGACGTCGTTTACAGGGATTGAAACAGCAAAGGAGCTGATTCACATAATATTCTAAAAGGAGGACAACGATATGAGTAGGAAATGGAAAGAGTTTTCAGGAATTGCCCTTTTGAAATGGGCGGCGCTATTTGCAGTGGCATTTGTGCTGTCTCTGCCTGTAACAGCAGAGACCGGATTTGCGGCAAATAATTACACAGTAACAGTTGCTTCAGGATACCTTGCTCTGAGAAATGCAAAAGCCTACGATTCATCCAATGAGATCGGAGAGCTGTATACCGGGGATACGGTGGATGTAACGGATTCAAGTGGGTCTACTTACTGGACTGTTTATTCTCCAAAGCATGGAAAAACAGGATATGTGAACAGAGCGTATCTGGCAAATTCAGCAGGCTCCAGAACAGTAAAGGTAGACAGCGGTTATCTTGCCCTGAGAAACGACAAGGCCTATGACAGCAAAAATGAGGTGGGCAAGCTGTATACCGGAGATACCGTACAGATCGCCAACACAAATGATGACACTTACTGGCTGGTATATGCTCCCGGACTTGGCAAGGGCGGATATGTAAACAAAAATTATCTTCAGGGCACCTCTTCCGGCACTTCAGGAGAAACAAGAACAGTCAGCGTAAGCAAGGGCTATCTTGCTCTGAGAAATGCCAAAGCCTATGATTCATCCAATGAGATTGGGGAACTGTATACAGGAGATACAGTACAGCTGATCGACACCAGCGACGCTACCTACTGGTATGTATATTCTCCGAAGCTTGGCAAAAACGGATTTGTAAACAAGAATTATCTGACAGGAGGTTCTTCTTCCTCAGGAACTGTTACAAAAACAGTCAGCGTAAGTAAGGGATATCTTGCTTTGAGAAGTGCCAAAGCCTATGACGCAGCCAATGAGATCGGGGAATTATATACCGGCGATACGGTACACGTAACGGATACCAGTGATTCAACCTACTGGTATGTATATTCTCCAAAGCTTGGAAAAAGCGGATATGTAAATAAAGATTATCTTTACTGATAAAAAAGAACTTCGCTGAAATGTAAAGCGAAATGCAAAAAGGGGGCTTGAAAAAGTCCCCTTTTATATCACCGGTGATCAGAAGCAATGTTATTTTTTCGATTTTTTGCTTTTGGTAAATTCTTCATTGTTCTCATCCCGCAGTTCATCTACAAGCTGCTCGATGAGCATTTTTTTTGTGTACACATCAAAGCTCAGAAGACAGATAAAGGAAAAAAGCTTCAGAAATCTGCGGTCTTCTTCAGGCGCTGATTCAAAAGTAGCTTCAGCGGTATGGTAGCGTTTTACCAGATCTTCTTTCAGAAGCTCTACCTGGTCCTTTTCCATGCTGAACACCTCGTTGTAGACAGCAGTCAGATCCATGTCTGAATCTGAACGGAAATATTTTTCTGTGATAGGCCCCAGAAGCGTTTGGATGTCATTAATGGAAAGAATGTTTTTAAAATAATAAATAAAAATAAGCAGAAGAAGATGCTCCCTGGAATAACGTTTCTTTTCCGGGGACGGGAGCAGATTATTTTTGGCATAATTATTGATCATGGTTTTTGTCAGGATCTTATCTTCCGGATAACGCTTGGAGGAGGCAAGCTGTTCCTCCATAAAAGTAGTGACCTGATCCATGTATAAATTAATGTTCGGAATATCTTCCGGTTTAATATAATCAATTCTTGAAATACTTTCCAGTATACTGCCTATCATATCCTGTGTATTGATCGTCATAGTTTATCACCTCTGCATTCTATTATATAGTTTTCAAAACTACTTGTAAATATTTTTCTTACTGATTTTATTTGGAATTAAGGGTTATTGCTACTGATCATACAGCACTGTCCGGCCAGGCGTTTTGGCATAAATACTCCAGGATTCTGAACAGCTATTCATGAATGATCCGGTTTTTCTGTCGGTATTCTCTGGGAGACTGTCCATATACATTTTTGAAAGCCCGGGAAAAGTGAAGCTGATTGGGATAGCCTACCTGAACACTGATGTTTTTCACAGGCATATCTGAGGTTTTCAGAAGTTCTGCGGCTTTGGACATACGGTAGTGGATCAGGAATTCCTGTGGAGCCTGTCCGATCACTTCTTTAAAAATTTTGCCGAAGTAGCTTCTGTCCAGATTCAGTCTCTGAGCCATATCTTCTATGGTAATGGGAAGCGCATAATTCTGAGAGATAAAGGTAATGGCTTCATCCGTATAAAACTGGGATCGTTTTCCGTTCTGAACTCTGCGTCTGGAGGCGGAACCTGTAAGCAGGGCGTCCATGATCAGATAAAGGTGTCCGATCAGATGAAGGGACGAGGTTTCGGAGGGACTGGAAGCCAGATGGAGCAGTTCACTTTTCAGAGTTTCGGAAATCTGATGGGAGGTGGGGATAAAAACAGGGGATTCCGTGGAAAGTCCCGCAGTATCCAGGATCTCTTTTGCCTTCAGTCCGCTGAATTCCACCCATGCATATTCCCAGGGATCTTCTCTGTCGGCGAAATAGGTGTTGATCCGTTCCGGTTCAATGAGAAAACCCATACCGCCGTGAAGCTTGTATTCTTTTGTTGAGGTTTTTGTTTCGTCAACAAGAAGTGTGCCTTTGCCGGAAAAAATATAATGGAACAGAAAGTGATTTCTGACAGAAGGACCAAAGGAGTGGAGAGGACGGCATTTTTCATACCCATACTGGTATAAGGTCAGATCCATAAAGCGGTCGCCAGAAAACACATGGAACAAGGGAATAGGCATATTTATTCCTCCTTTTTAATTTGTATATGTGCAATAGTGCTAAAAAAATAATGATAATTATGTTATATTTAAACAAAAAAACTTGGTTTTTTTATATTATATACCTGAATGAGTAGTAACTTCAACTATATTCGTGAAAAAACGCATTATGATATAAAAATGGATTCATGCCTCCATTTACCGAAAGATAAGGTAATGATAAAATGGATTCATAAGAAACCGTATAAACTGTACAGAATATAAAGGAATCGAAAAACAGAGGAAAGGGGAAACGTAATGAGAAAAGTAAAACTGTTTACCTGGGCAGCCCTGGCAGGAATTCTTGGTTCCGGTATGGTGCTGTCCGGCTGCGGAGCTTCGGAAAAGGACAATGAAAAGACAAAAATAGAAATGGTCCAGTACAAACCGGAGGCAGTAAAAGCTTTTGAGAAGATGGAAGAAAAATTTAATGCCTCTCATGATGATATTGAGCTGGTCATAGAGTCTCCCAATGAGGCTATGACTGTTTTGAAGACCAGATTTATCAAAGAGGATCAGCCGGATATTATCGGAATCGGAGGAGATATTAATTATTCCAATTTTCTGGATGCGGATATGCTGATGGATATTTCTGACTTTGAGGGACTGGCAGATATCAAGCAGGCATATCTGGACATTGACAAAAATCTGGAATTTATTCCAAAGGATGGAGTATATGCAGTTCCTTATGCCGCAAATGCCGCAGGTATTCTTTATAACAAGGATATGTTTGAAGAAAATGGATGGGAGATCCCTGAAACCTGGAATGAGTTTCTTGAACTTCTTGATACCATTCAGGCATCCGGACAGCAGCCGCTTTATTTTGGATTTAAGGATGTCTGGACCTGTCTGGCGCCCTGGAATGCAATGGCCTGTGATCTGGCTCCCGCAGATGTGTGCCAGCAGGTAAACAGAGGAGAGACGACTTTCTCAGTGGAATACCGGGAACTGGCAGAAAAGATCCTTCAGCTTCTTCCCTATGCTCAGGAGGATCCTTATGCATACAGCTATAATGACGCCTGCACAGCTTTTGCAAGAGGAGAGTCTGCCATGTACTGTATCGGAAGCTATGCGGTACCTCAGATTAAATCAGTAAATCCTGATATGAATATTGATTCTTTTGTGTTCCCGGCAAATGACAGCGCAGACGGTCAGATCCTGAACTCAGGTGTTGACCTTCAGTTCTGCGTTATGGAGGACTGCAAAGACAAAGAAGCCGCCTATGAGGTTCTGCGTTTTATGCTGGAGGATGAAAACATCCAGATTTATCTGGACGATCAGAATGCTGTGCCGTGCAAAGAGGGAGACTTTACCCTGCCTTCTATGCTGGACGGTATGAAGGAATATATTGAACAGGGAAAAATGACAGATTATCAGGATCATTACTATCCGGCGGAAATGGCTGTGGATGCAATGATACAGACATATCTTATGAATCAGGATACAGATGCCTGGCTGAAAAAATTTGACAGCGACTGGAAGCGATACAACCGTGATCTGATCCGCAAGGTGCAGGAATACCAGGAGGAAAACGGGGAAGGAGGAAGTAGATCATGAAAGGAAATGACAGAAAACGTACTTTTTTGCTGATTACCATTCCGATTCTGGCATTATTTTTTGTTTTTAATACGCTGCCTCTGATCAAGGGATTTATTTACAGCTTTACAAACTTTAAAGGGTATGGAAGCTATGACTGGGTAGGACTCAGAAATTATATTGATCTTTTTCAGGACGTAAGAGTAGGGAAATCCTATTTGTTTACCTTTAAGTTTGCCATTGTGGCAACTATTATTGTAAATATTTTCAGTCTGATCCTTGCGCTGGGGCTGAACAGTAAGATACGGGCAAAAAGTGCGCTCAGAGGAATCTATTTTATTCCCAATGTTCTGGGCGGCCTGGTAGTGGGTTATATTTTCAGCTTTATCTTTACTTATATTCTTCCAGCTGTGGGAAAAGCTCTTGGAATTGATTTTCTCAGCAGCAGTATGCTGGCAGATACAAAGAGCGCATGGTTTGCCATTGTAATCGTGGCTGCATGGCAGGCAATTGCAATGAATACGATCATTTATATTTCCGGTCTTCAGACTGTGCCGGAGGATGTGTATGAGGCGGGGGCCATTGACGGGGCAACCGGATGGACAAAATTCAAAAACCTGACTTTCCCGCTGATCGTGCCGTTTTTTACCATCAATATGGTTCTCTGTATGAAAAACTTCCTGATGGCATTTGATCAGATCATGGCATTGACAAAAGGCGGCCCTGCACAGAGCACAGAATCCATCTCATTTTTAATCTACAAAAATGGTATGGACGGCGGACAGTTTGGATTCCAGAGCGCCAATGCAGTGATATTTTTTGTAGTCATTGTTGCAATTTCTGTATTTCAGCTGACATTTATGAATAAGAAGGAGGAACAGTTATAATGAAAGAAAAATGCAAGCACACCGGTAAAACAAACTGGCCTGTAACAATTCTTCTGATCATGGGCTGTTTTACGATCTTTTTTCCTCTTTATATGGCTGTGATCATTGCTTTTAAAAAGCCCTCTGAAATGACAAACGATATTATGGGAGCGCTTTCCTTTCCTTCTTCCTGGAGCTTTGACAATTTTGCTGAGGCAATGAGAGTGACTGACTTCTGGAATTCTCTGGGAAATTCTCTGCTGATCACAGCGCTGACAGTAATAATTGCCATTCTGGTACATTCTCTTGCAGGATATGCCATTGGAAGAAATATGGGAAACAGTAAATTTTATAAATTCGCATATCTCTACATCGTTAGCGGAATGTTTGTTCCTTTTGCTATTCTTATGATGCCTCTGGTAAAACAGACATCTCAGATGGGAATCGGAAACAGGGCTGGAGTAATTATCCTTTATGTGGTATTTTATATGCCTATGAATCTTCTTCTGTATTCCGGATATCTGAAAAATATTCCTCTTGCACTGGAAGAGGCTGCAAGAGTGGACGGAGCGGGAACCTGGAAAACTTACTGGAGTATTATTTTTCCGGTGATGAAGCCCATGCATGCAACGGTTGCCGTACTGACTGCCCTGGGAACCTGGAATGACGTAATGACGCCTCTTGTAATTATGTCCGGCACAGGCAAGAATACTCTGCCTCTGGCGCAGCTTAATTTCCAGACGCAGTTCGGAACAAATTATAACCTGGCCTTTGCATCCTATCTGCTGGCTCTGATCCCGATTCTGCTGTTTTATCTGTTCTGTCAGAAACAGATTCTGAACGGTGTGGTAAACGGAGCAGTGAAATAGAAGTGAAATGATAAAAACAGAATTGAAATCATAAAGAAAGTATATCTCCACAGGGGATAAAGCGAGGAAACAATTATGGCAATAGCAGTGAATGAAAAAGTATTTACCCTTTGCACAAAAAACAGCATGTACCAGATGAAAGCAGATGAACATGGGGTACTGCTTCATACCTACTATGGAAAAAGAACAGAGCAGATGGATTTTTCCTATCTGATCCAGAAGAGGGATCACGGATTTTCCGGAAATCCTTATGATGCAGAAACAGACAGAAAATATTCACTGGATACGCTGCCTCAGGAATATTCCTGTCAGGGAAACGGCGACTACAGGGAAAGCGCTTTTGCTGTAAGAAACCAGTATGGAGTTTCTGCTTCTGATCTTAGGTTCCAGGGGTATGAGATTCTGAAAGGCAAATATGAGATTCCGGGTTTACCGGCATTTTACGCAGAAGACAGCGCACAGGCGGACACACTTGTGATATCCATGAAAGACCGGGACGGGGAAATTCTGGTAAAGCTTTATTATGGTGTGTTTGAGGAATTTGACCTGATCACAAGGGCAGTCTGTGTGGAAAACCTGGGAGAAGAGGAGGTTTATCTGGAAAGAGCCCTGTCCTGCTGTGTGGATCAGACCTGCGGAAACTGGGACTGGATGACGTTTTATGGAAAACATGAAATGGAACGACAGGTTTCCCGTACGCAAATTCATCATGGCATACAGTCTGTGGGAAGTTTAAGAGGAACCTCCAGTCACCAGTATAATCCTTTTGTGGTTCTGGCAGCTCCTCATACAACAGAAACTCAGGGAAGCTGCTTTGGGGTGTCTCTTCTTTACAGCGGAAGCTTTCTGGCTCAGGCAGAAAAGGACCAGTTTGATCAGACAAGAGTTCTGATGGGAATCCACCCGGGGAATTTCTGCTATAAGCTGCTTCCGGGACAAAGCTTCTGGACGCCGGAGGCCGCTATGGTGTACAGTGACAGCGGTTTTGAGGCAATGAGCCATAATTATCATAAAGCTATCAGAAATCATCTGTGCCGGGGAAAATTTAAGAATGCCAGACGTCCGGTTCTGATCAACAACTGGGAAGGAACTTATTTTGATTTTACAGGGGAAAAGCTTTTCCATATGGCAGAGGAAGCGGCTGATATGGGCGTGGAGCTGTTTGTGATGGATGACGGCTGGTTCGGAAAAAGAGATTCTGACAACAGCGGTCTGGGCGACTGGTATGTCAACGAGAAAAAACTGGGCTGTACTCTTCAGGAACTTTCCGCAAAAATCCATGGCCTTGGCATGAAATTCGGTATCTGGTACGAGCCGGAGTGTGTATCTGAGGACAGCGATCTTTACCGGGCTCATCCGGACTGGGCGTTTACCGTTCCCGGAAGGAAGCCGGTAAGATCAAGAAACCAGCTGGTACTTGATTTTTCCAGACAGGAGGTGCGGGATCATATTTTTGATCAGATGAGCGCCGTACTGGACAGGGCGGAAGTGGATTACCTGAAATGGGATTTTAACCGCAGTATCTGTGACGTATATTCTGCCGCACTTCCTGCAGACCGTCAGGGAGAGGTACTGCACCGTTATGTGCTGGGACTGTATGAGTTTCTGGAGCGGCTTGGAAAACGATATCCGGATATGCTGATGGAAGGCTGCAGCGGCGGCGGAGGACGTTTTGACGCAGGAATGCTTTATTATACCCCTCAGATCTGGTGCAGTGATGACACAGATGCCATTGAACGTCTGGATATCCAGTACGGAACTTCCTTTTGTTACCCGGTCAGCACGATGGGAGCTCATGTATCCGCCTGCCCAAATCATCAGACAGGAAGATCTGTCCCTCTGAGTACACGGGCCACAGTAGCCATGGCAGGAACCTTTGGATATGAGCTTGATCCTGCAAAGCTGACTTCAGAAGAAAAGGCAGAGATCAGGGAACAGATTATAAGGTTTAAAGAGTATTATGAGCTGATACAGACAGGAGATTATTTCCGTCTCACATCTCCGGATACAGAAAGGTATTATTCCGCCTGGGAGTTTGCTGCTTTGGATAAAAAAGAGGCTCTTGTAAGCGTGGTGGCTTCCAGGGTACGTGCCAATGACCAGCCGGCCAGAGTGCTTCTGAGAGGACTTCAGGAAAACGGAATCTATCTCTGTGACGGAAAAGAATATACAGGAGGCGCGCTGATGTATGCAGGATTTCCGCTTCCGGAAGCAAAACAGGAATATGAGAGCTGGAATTTCCATTTTTTATTAAAAGAATAACGAATTTATCATGAACAGAAAATAAGGTTTTACAGCGTGACAGCTGTCAGAATCCCTTTTAAGCAGAATGAGTGCGGATCAGACTGCTTAAAAGGGATTTTTACTTTATTTTTACAAAAGAGGTCTTGACAGATGAAAATAGTTTATATATACTAACTTTAATGGGACTGTACATAATTAACACGGATGAGAGACTGGCATTATAAGACACAGAAAGAAGTGAAAAAATGATGCCGCTATCTATGGTAAATCAGGGAGAACCCCATATCGTTATCGGTACGCTGATCTCAGGAGGCGGTGTGGGAACAGGAAAAATCTGACAGAAGTCAGGAGGGATATTAATGGGAACATTTGTTGTACTTGCAGTTCTTATACTGGCAGTGGGACTGGTGCTGAGAAGTATGATCCGGGCGAAAAAAGCCGGAAAATCTCTTCAGTGTGGCTGTGACTGCTCAAGTTGCAGAGGACACTGCTGCAGTTCCGCCTTAAAAGAAGATCACACAAAATAAAACGTGCAGGAAAGTCTGTGAATAAAAAAGTAATTTCTGTATATGATGATAGTAACAAAAGGCTGGTTAAAAATACCGGCCTTTTTTCATATCTTTATGTTGGATCATATGGAGGGATTACTATGTGGGGATTTATTGTGGCACTTGTTTCAGGCGCGCTTATGAGTATTCAGGGAGTTTTTAACACAGAAGTGACAAAGCAGACCAGCCTGTGGGTATCTACAGGCTGGGTCCAGCTTTCAGCCTTTGCCGTCTGTGTGCTTGCATGGCTTTTTACAGGCAGAGAAAGTATTGCTGCATTGTGGCAGGTGGAAAATAAATATACGCTGCTGGGCGGAGTTATCGGAGCCTTTATCACAGTTACTGTGATTCAGAGTATGGGTGCTCTGGGACCGGCAAAGGCAGCCATGCTGATCGTTGTCTCCCAGCTTCTTGTGGCCTATGTGATCGAGCTTTTTGGACTTTTCGGTGTGGAAAAGGCTGTGTTTGAGTGGAGAAAGGTTGTGGGAATGGCTGTGGCTATTGCAGGTATCATAATCTTTAAATGGCAAAAATAGTACTTACCTATTGTAAAAGCACCGGGAATTCGTTAAAATAGGGTATGGTCAGGTATGAGAATCGGGGAAAAGATAAGGAGTGACCCGATATCAGAGTACAGAAAATAAATTTAAAATCAGTAAATCTGAGAATCCTGTTTCTTTTTTTCCTTTTTATTGCCAGTCCGGGAATGTGCGGCTGCGCAGATAAGGAAACGGAGCTTCTTCTGGAAGAGGAACAGGAGGAACTGTCAGCTCAGGCTGAGGAAACAGCTGATAAGGAGCAGGAGAAGGACCTTGCTTCCCCAGAGGAAGCTGTTACGGAGAAACCGTCTTCTGTGCCCGCGCAGCCGCCGGAGGAAATTTACGTGGATGTGTGCGGAGCTGTTGTGCAGCCGGGAGTATACGCAATGAAGTTTGACAGCAGAGTGTTTCAGGCTATTGAAGCAGCCGGAGGCTTTCTTCCGGATGCGGCGGGAACAAGCATTAATCAGGCCTGTGCGTTAAGTGACGGACAGCAGATTTATGTACCTACAAAAGAAGAGGCGGAAAAGGGAATGGCAGGGCAGCCGTCAGGAGGCGCTGCAGATCCGGTTACCGGGGGAGCTGTAACGGAAGCAGCAGGAGCAGGGGAAACGCAGGATTCAGGAACAGTAAATCTGAACACAGCAGATTCTGCAGCGCTTCAGACACTGCCCGGTATCGGAGAAGCCAAGGCCCGGGCCATTCTGGCCTACCGGGAGGAAAAGGGCGGCTTTTCCGGTACGGAGGAGCTGATGAACGTGCCGGGGATCAAGGAAAGCACCTTTTCAAAGATAAAAGACAAGATTGCAGTAGAATAAGGAGATTGTAAATGAGCAGGAAAGTATTAGTGGTAGATGATGAAAAACTGATCGTAAAGGGCATCCGTTTCAATCTGGAACAGGACGGTATGGAAGTGGACTGCGCTTACGATGGTGAGGAAGCAGTGGAAAAGGCAAAGGAAAAGCATTATGACATTATCCTTCTTGATCTTATGCTTCCCAAGATGGACGGCCTTGAAGTCTGCCAGCAGATCAGGGAGTTTTCCAATGTTCCCATTGTAATGCTTACTGCCAAAGGCGAGGATATGGATAAGATCCTGGGACTGGAATACGGCGCAGACGATTACATTACCAAGCCTTTTAACATTCTGGAGGTAAAGGCAAGAATCAAGGCGATCATGCGCCGCGCCCGTTCAGAAAGCGAGGAGAAGGAAAAGGCCAAGACCATTGAGACAGGTGATCTGAAGCTTGACTGCGAGAGCCGTCGTGTGTTTATCGCAGGCAAGGAGATCAATCTGACAGCGAAAGAATTTGATGTGCTTGAGCTGCTTGTATTTAATCCGAACAAGGTTTACAGCCGTGAAAACCTTCTGAATATTGTCTGGGGATATGAATATCCGGGCGATGTGAGAACTGTGGATGTACATATCCGCCGTCTCCGTGAAAAAATCGAGGCGAATCCCAGTGAGCCGAAGTATGTACACACCAAATGGGGTGTAGGCTATTATTTTCAGGCATAAGCCATGAAAAAGAAAAACAGGTTTTTTAAGAGTCTGCGTTTCCGGATCCTGATCATTCTGGTGATTCTGGGAATTGTACCCAGTGTGATCGTTACGCGGATGATGATCGGCAATTATGAGAAACAGGCTGTGGCAGTAAGGGCAGGGGCAGTCAGCAATCAGTGCAGTATTCTTTGCAATCAGATCATTAAGGAAAATTATCTCAATGATCCCAGCTCCGAGGCTGTAAACGGCAAGCTTGAAATGCTGTCCAATGTGTATGGCGGGCGTATCCTGATCGTGGACAGGGATTTTAAGATCGTAAAGGATACCTATCATGTGGATGAGGGGAAAACTCTGGTTTCTCCAAAGATCATCCGCAGCTTTAAGAAAGGGGAACCTACGGATTATCAGAGAAAGGGACAGGTGATCGAGTTCGCAGTTCCTGTGAGAAGTGCGGATGTTCCTCAGATCCAGGGAGCCATGCTGGTGACGATCTCCTGCAGTGAGATCACGGCTACCATGATGGAACTGAATTATCAGGGACTTCTTCTGATCGCAGTGATCGTGGTTCTGTCTGTTTTCCTTGGATATATTCTTGCCACTGTTCTGGTGAAGCCTCTTGCCCGTGTAACCAAGTCTATTGAAGATCTTACGGACGGATATCAGAATGATGAGATCTCCGTACCGGATTATACGGAGACAGAGCTGATCACAGATGCTTTTAATAAGATGCTGGCAAGAATGAAGGTTCTGGATGAATCCAGGTCTGAATTTGTTTCCAATGTGTCCCATGAGCTGAAAACGCCAATGACCTCCATGAAGGTTCTGGCAGATTCTCTGGTAGGCCAGCAGGGAGTTCCGGAGGAGCTTTATCAGGAATTTCTGCAGGATATTACTGCTGAGATCGACAGAGAGAACAGGATTATTACAGATCTTCTCAGTCTGGTAAAAATGGATAAAAAGACAGCGGATCTTTCCATACAGCACATGGATATCAACCAGCTTCTTGAGGACATCCTGAAGCGTTTAAGACCTATTGCGGATAAAAGGAGCATTGACCTGATCCTTGACAGCTTCCGTCCGGTGGAGGCGGATGTGGATGAGATTAAATTTACTTCCGCTATCAGTAATCTGGTGGAAAATGCCATTAAATACAATGTGGACGACGGATGGGTCAGAGTATCCCTAGATGCGGACCACAAATATTTTTATGTGACTGTGGCAGATTCCGGGATGGGAATTCCGGAAGATTCCCTGGAGCGTATCTTTGAGCGGTTTTACCGTGTGGACAAATCACATTCCAGAGAGATCGGAGGCACGGGACTGGGACTTGCCATTACAAGAAGTACCATTGCCATGCATCATGGCGTGATCAAAGTATTCAGCAGAGAAGGCGAGGGAACAACGTTTTCCGTTCGTATTCCGTTGTCATATATTCCGTAGGAGGTGCCGGATGAAGAAATTTTTAAGTGTCCTTCTTCTGGCTGTTTCTGTATGTATGCTGGCTGCCGGCTGCAGTATTGAAGTAGAAGAACAGCAGACGCCGGATAAATACAGCTTTTATTATCTGAATGCAGCAGAGACAACTCTGGAGAGGGAAGCATATGAACCAAAAGAGGAATCAGCAGACTTTATGGTCCGTGAGCTGATGCAGAGCATTGGAAACAGGAAGGTTCCGGAGGACGGGATCGCACTGCTTCCGGAAGAGGTAATACTTAATTCTTATGATTTTCAGGACGATGTGCTGGTTATTGATTTCAGCGCTCAGTACCATGAAATGAGCAGAGCCAGAGAAGTCCTTACCAGAGCCGGGATTGTAAAAACCTTTTTGCAGGTGCCGGATATCCACCGGGTTCGATTTACTGTGGAGGGGCAGGAGCTTACGGATTCCCGGAATAATAAGATCGGGGATATGACAGAAGAAAGCTTCCTGGAGCTTTCCGGCAAGGATACCGATTACAGGTATGATACTTTTACCCTGTATTTCGCAGACAAAAGCGGGAAGAAGCTGGTAAAAGAGGAGAGAAATATTTATTACAGGCGTACCCTTCCAAAAGAAAGAGTGGTGCTGGAACAGCTTGCCAAGGGCCCCATGGAGGAAGGGCATTATGCGGTGATTCCGGAAAAATCCGTGATCCTCAGCGCTACCATTGCAGACCGGATCTGTTATATCAATATGAACAGGGCGTTTCAGGAGGAAGCGCTGGATGTGTCAGAAAGCATTCAGATCTATTCTGTAGTGAATTCTCTTCTGGATTCCTGTGAGGCAGATAAGGTTCAGCTTTCTGTAGAAGGAAGTATGGACGGAAATCTGAGAAGCAGTATGCCTCTTTATACATTTTATGAAAAAAATGATCAGTTGGTGGTTCACGAAAAAGAGGAATCCTGACAACTGTCATTCATATCTTTTTACATGATTTTATATGGAAAGGAAGGCAAATGACAAGACGTCCGGTTTGTCTTGTTTGCCTGTTCCTGATGCTGTGTATGTGTCTGGCTGATCTGGCAGGGATTCCGCTGATACGCGGAAATCCTTTGCCGGAAACAGTGCAGACCTATATAAAAAAGCATCCGGACTCTGTGATCTGCGGGGAGGTGCAGAGATGTCAGGCAACAGAATTTTCCTTTTCTGTCTATCTGAAACAAGTCTATCTGATCTGTCGGTCAGAAAAAATTCCCATTGAAAATGTAAGAGTATTTTTAAAAACAGAAGAAGAGCTTCCGGCAGGCACGGCTGTGTGTGTTTCCGGGAAACTGGAACAGGTGGAAGCGCCCAGGAATCCCGGTGAATTTGATTCCAGGCAGTATTATGCCTGCCAGCATATTTATTATTTTATGAAAAATGGAATCATAAAAAGAAAAAGCAGAGTTTATTCAGGATATCAGCAGTTTTTACTTGATCTGAAGGATCGGATACATGCGGTGCTGAAGCTTTCAGCAGGCATGGATGCGCCGGTTTTTGAGGCAATGCTTCTTGGAGAAAAAAGCGAGTTGGATCAGGATCTGAAACTTCGGTATCAGATGGCGGGAATGGTTCATATTCTTGCTATATCAGGTCTGCATATCAGTATTCTGGGTATGGGATTATTCTCTCTTTTAAAAAGAATGGGCCTGGGGAATGCAGGAGCAGGCCTTCTTTCTCTGTGTGTGATGCTTCAATATGGAATGCTTACAGGAGGAAGCGTGTCTGCCATGAGGGCGGTGTGTATGTTTGTCCTGAATGTAGGAGCAAGGGTTCTGGGACGGACCTATGATCTTCTGACTGCGCTGGCTCTCTCAGCAATTTTTCTTCTGCTTGATTCCCCTGCATATCTTTACAGCAGCAGTTTCCTTTTATCCTTCGGAGCAGTTGTGGGGCTGGGGGCGGTATCGCCGCATCTGATCAGAATTACAGGCGCAAAAGGAAAAGCAGGGAAAGCTCTGATTTCTTCTCTTTCTGTTCAGGCCGCAACGCTTCCGGTTATGTTGGTGTTTTTCGGAGAGGTGTCTGTGATCGGAATCCTTTTGAATCTGTTTGTTCTTCCCACTGTGGGAGGTGTTCTTATAAGCGGCCTGTGCTGCTCAGTGCTGGGGCTTTTCAGTGTGAATGCAGGGAGGGCGGCAGCGGTTCCGGGCAGAATACTTTTATGGCTTTACGAAAAAGTCTGTATGTTTGCCGGAAAGCTGCCTTTTTGTACCTGGATCGGGGGGCTTCCGGAAATATGGCAGAGTATCAGCTACTATCTGCTGCTGGCATCAGGAATTATCCTGGCATATGTTATGGCATCCGGAATACAGAAAAAAGAAGAAAATCAGTTGGATGTTGGAAAAAAAGTGTCCGAGAACTCGGACAAAATCAGAGGAGTGTTCAGGAAAGCTGCAAAAAGGGCGTATCCTGCAGGGATTTTTCTTCTGGCAGCTGCGGCAGGGATTTTTGTCCTTTCCCGGAAACCTGGAAAGGAGCTCAGAATTACCTGTCTGGATATCGGACAGGGTGACGGGATTGTGCTGGAAATTCCGGAAGGAGGAGTTTTTCTTATGGACTGCGGAAGCAGCAACAAGAAAAATACAGCCCAGTATCAACTTCTGCCTTATCTGAAAAGCAGAGGGATTTCTCATATAAACGGGATTATGATCTCCCATACAGATAAGGATCATATCAGTGGGATCATGGAGCTTCTTGAATTTATGGAGCAGGGCCTGACCTCTGTAAGAAGCGATGCTCTGATACTTCCTGACTGGGAGGAACCGCCGGAAGTATACAATACTCTGATCCATCTTGCGCACAGTGCCGGAATGAAGGTGCTTCAGGTGGAAAGTGGAAACAGTTTTCGTATGGGAGAAGCCGGTTTTCATATTCTGGCTCCTGCAAAAGACGCTCTGGGAGAAGATGTGAATGAAGAAGGAATGGTTGTAGAGCTGAACTACAGATCTTTTCGAGGACTTTTTACCGGAGACGCAGGAGAACCTACGGAAAAAGCAATCCTGAACAGGCTGAGAGATGTGGATTTTTTAAAAGTAGGGCATCATGGTTCCCGCTATTCGTCCTGTCAGGAGTTTCTGGATCAGGTGAAGGCAGAGATAGCAGTGATCTCATGTTCAGATTCCAATACCTATGGTCATCCGTCTCCGGAAACAACACTCCGCCTGAAAAAATCAGGGACAAAAACAGAATTTACCATGAAAAACGGGGCAATCACTGTGTGCACAGACGGAACGAGAATGTGGACAGAAAGATTTGTAAATGAATAAATGGTATGAATTTATAAAAAAACTTGATTTTTCTTTAGCTCTTTTATATGATAAAACGTGAAAGGGAAAAATCAGAAAATGTTTACCGGAATCTGACAGAATGAAACAGATAACTGTCAGAGAATATATTTTTGCAGGAAACAGCTGAAAAAGCTGAGAGATAAAGGAGGATATAAAGTGAAAGTTTTAGTTTACAGAAAATGCAGTACCTGTCAGAAAGCTCTGAAATGGTTGGATGCACATGGTATCAGCTTTGAGGAACGGGCAATGGTAGAGGAACATCCAACATATGAAGAACTGAAAGAATGGTATGAAAAAAGCGGAATGCCCCTTAAAAAATTTTTTAATACAAGCGGAAATCTTTATAAACAGATGAATCTGAAGGATAAATTAAAGGATATGTCAGAGGAAGAGCAGCTGAAGCTTCTTGCCACAGACGGAATGTTGGTGAAAAGACCTCTCGTAGTCGGAACAGATTTTGTTCTGACAGGCTTCCGTGAAAAAGAATGGGAAGAAAAAATGCTTTAAGCTTCAGACACAATAATTGAGTTTCGGGGAAAGGAAACGGAGGAATAAAAATGTCAGATCACGAAATGATCAATCTGGATGAAATGGGAAGCCTGAAGACCAGTATGGAGAGCCTGCAGGAAACACTTCTGAATAATCACCGGATCGATCCAAACCTTTATATTGAGTATGATGTAAAAAGAGGACTGAGAGATTCAGCAGGTAAAGGCGTTCTTACCGGACTTACAGAAATTTCAGATGTAAATGCCTATGACCTTGTAAATGGAAGGAAGATCCCGGCTGAGGGAAGTCTGTATTACCAGGGCTATAATATTTATGATCTGGTAAACGGACTGGAAGGACATAAATTTGGATTTGAGGAAACCATTTATCTTCTGCTTTTCGGACAGCTTCCTTCAGAAAAGGAACTGGAAATGTTTAAAGAGGTGATGGCGCAGTTTGAAACTCTGTCAGGCCGGTTTGTGCGGGATGTTGTAATGAAGGCGTCCAATGCGGACATTATGAATTCCATGCAGAGATGTATTCTTACCTTATACACCTATGATTCCAGACCGGAGGATATTTCTGCTGAAAATGTTCTGCGTCAGAGTATTGAACTGATTGCCAAGCTTCCGCTGATCGCAGTTTATTCCTATCATTCTTACCGACATTTCCGTAGGGATGAGACTTTATTTATCCGGAATCCACAGAAGGGACTTTCCCTTGCAGAAAATATTCTTCTGATGCTGAGACCGGACAGCACTTACACAGAGCTGGAAGCAAAGGTTCTGGATATTGCCCTGATGCTCCATGCAGAGCACGGAGGCGGAAACAACTCTACATTTACCACCCATGTTGTTACCTCATCAGGAACAGATACTTATTCTTCCGTGGCAGCTTCTATTGGTTCCCTGAAAGGGCCAAGACACGGTGGGGCAAATCTGAAGGTGCAGGATATGTTTGCTGATATCAAAGCTCATGTAAAAAACTGGACAGACGAGGCAGAAGTGGAGGCATACCTCTGTAAGATCCTGAATAAAGAAGCCTTTGACCACTCCGGTCTGATCTACGGAATGGGCCATGCAGTATATACTCTGTCAGATCCCCGTGAGGTGATCCTGAAAAAATTTGCCCGCAAGCTTGCCCAGGAAAAGGGAATGATGGAGGAATTTGCTCTTTATGAGCTGGTGGAGCGACTGGGAAGCCGTCTTGTTATGGAACAGAGGAAAATGTTTAAAAATGTGTGCGCCAATGTGGATTTTTACAGCGGCTTTGTGTATACTATGCTGGGCATCCCCAAGGAGCTGTTCACACCTATTTTTGCCATTGCCCGAATTCCCGGATGGAGCGCTCACCGTCTGGAAGAAATCCTTAACGCTGGCAAGATCATCCGTCCTGCATATAAATATGTGGGACATCATCAGGAGTTTGTTGCGATGCCGGACAGAGATCCCTGCATGGAGTATCCTTGTATGGATGAGGAAAATGATAAAAACGGGGATTGAAAAACAGAATTATTTCTGGTATACTGAACCGACATAAGGGAGTAGTCGGTATCATATGGAAAAATAAGATTTTTGAAAAATGGTATGATGAGGTCAACATTCTGGAGTAGATCCTGGCCCCATCTGAAATGACGAGACTTATCTGCACAGGGCGGATAGTCTCGTTTTTTGCGCCCTGTGCAAGAAAAACAGATCGTCTGTGCTTACTGCTTCTCTGATAAAATACTTACATTGGAGGAAAATAAAATGGGATTATGGGAACTTTTTGTACTTGCAGTGGGACTTTCCATGGATGCGTTTTCTGTGGCAGTCTGTAAAGGACTTTCTGTCTGTCAGATCAGAAAAAAGCAGATTCTGACAGTGGGACTGTATTTTGGCTTTTTTCAGGGATTTATGCCCCTGGTGGGCTATCTTCTGGGAACTGGCTTCCAGGAAAAAATCCAGAGCATTGATCACTGGATCGCATTTATTCTTTTGTCCCTCATCGGTATCAATATGATCCGGGAATCCGGAGGAGAGGCAGAAAATCTGGATGCCTGCTTTACATTTAAGGCAATGCTTCCTCTGGCCATAGCTACAAGCATTGATGCGCTGGCAGTGGGAGTGACCTTTGCGTTTCTGAAGGTTCAGATCATTCCGGCAGTCAGCTTTATCGGAATCACTACTTTTGTGATCTCCTGCGCAGGAGTCCTGATCGGAAACCGGTTTGGAGCCAGATATAAATCAAAAGCAGAACTTGCCGGAGGTATCGTCCTGATCCTTATGGGAGTTAAGATACTGTTGGAACATACCATTCTGCCCTGAAATAATCTGGAGAGAACATATATTTAATTTTTACAGAAAAAACGCCGCAGAACTGCTTTCGGACACCGGGTTTTACAGATAAGTACGTAACCAGGGTGACCGGCAGATCTGCGGCATTTTTAGTACCATAAAGCGATCCTCAGGAACTGAGGGGGTCTGAAGCAGAATTGTCCTATTTGTTATGCAATAAGATAGTCTGCTGCCATTCGTTCAAGCTCTTCCGGATTGGCATTTCTCCATGTATGGAAATCCTGTCCGGACAGGGCAACTGTTTTTCCAAGGGTAACAAGAAACTCAGGAATATCTTTCTGAAGAATGGTTCCGATTTCTTTTCCCATGGATTCATTTCCCTGTGTCTGACAGCCATTGATATAAAGCACAAAAGCCGGATGAACTTTGCCGTCCACAGATTTTGCGGCGCCACGGAAACCGATCTCTCCGGTCTGATGTGTTCCGCAGGAGGACGGGCACCCGGAAATATGAATCTGTGGAAGGGCTCCGTCCGGAATTTCTGCGTCACGGACTGCTTTTACGCAGGAGAGCAGAAGCTCCTGAGAGTCGCGAAGCCCGATCTGACAGATGGAAGCTCCGATACAGCTTACAGAGGTTTCAAAAAGAGATTCAGCTCCGTCTTTTGTCAGTTCCAGAACTTTTTCTGCTTCTTTTCCGGTAAGATTTACAATATATGCGCTTTCATCCGGAGAAAGACGGATTTCCGCATCTCTGATGCCCGCAAGATATTCTGCAAGACGACAGAAAGACTCAGCAGAAGGCTGACCGCCAATAGGATGCCAGATAACAGTGTAGAGTCCCTCCTGTTTCTGGGCAATCACACGGGAACTTTCCGGAGTATTGCCGTCCGGCTGTTTGGATACCGAGGAAACATTTACAGTAATATCCAGATTCTCTCCGGAAGCAAAAACCTCATCCAGTTTTTCCAGATATGCTTTTTTATAGTTTTCAGCGCCGCCCAGAGAATCCTGCATGTAGCGGGTTCTTGCTTTTGCACGGTTTTCATAATTTCCGTATGCGCAGAAAGTCAGCCACATGGCTTTAATATAGTAAAGAATCTTTGATGGCGGAACAGATTCAGCAACCCTGATACCAAGGCGGGGATTGTTTCCAAGTCCTCCGGCGCTGTATACGTCAAAGGTTCCGTTTTTATTTGCTGCAAATCCCAGGTCACGGTAGGTTGCATGAGTAAGGTTGGCAGGTGAATTTGAGAATCCCACCTTTAATTTCCGGGGCATTTTCGGAGCTTTTATAAAATTCATAAGATATTCTCCGGCAGCCTCTGCATAGGGCAGCACATCAAAATATTCGCCTGATTCCACACCGGAAAGAGGAGAACACATGACATTGCGGGGGAAATCACCGCCTCCGCCCATGGTAACAATACCTGAGGAAAGCGCTTCTTCTGCCAGTGTGCAGATAGTATCCGGCTGAAGATCATGAAGCTGGACTGTCTGACAGGTAGTAAAATGGATACGGCTGATCTTGTGCTCCTGAATCGCCTTTGCTGTAAAAGCAAGCTTTTCCTTTGTGATTCTTCCGGCAGTCATCCGGAGACGGAGCATTCCCTTTTTTCCGTCTTTTTGTGCATAGCTTCCGTACAGACCGGAAAAGCCTTTGTAGTCTTTTTTTGTTATTTCGCCGTTATAAAATGCTATGGTTTTTTTTCTGAAAGCGGGCATATCCTGTTTCCAGGACTGCGGATCGATTTTGTAATTCATTCATGTACCTCCGTTTAGATGAACCTGCAGCAGTAAAAGATGATTCTGCGCAGATGTTTTTGAGTGAAAAAGTCAGGAAGTCCATATGGAGCAAAAACTTTCTGACATGTTTATATTATAAAAGTGTGGGAGAAGAAAGTCAAAATAAATTAAAGCGCCAGAAGTTCCGGACGCTAAGAAGGAAACACAGAAAAAGAGGCGGAAATAAAGCCTGAAACAAGGCTGCCTTCATTGCACAAAGCAAAGGAAACTGATATACTGAAAGAAACCGTTCTGTGTATTTTCAGAGGGGAAAATTGTGTGGTAATCATGCATGGGGACAGAATATGAAAAAGAAGGACAGAAGTGGAACAACCATTAAAGATGTAGCGAGGGAAACGAATCTTGCAATTTCCACAATCTCCAAATATATGAATGGAGGCACAGTCAGAAAAAAATCAGGAGTTTATTGAAGCGGCAGTAAAAAAACTGAACTATTTTCCGAACAATACTGCCCGGTGGCTTCGGACAAGCAAAACTTACAGAGTCGGTGTAATTGCGGGAATTGTAAACAGCCCTCATACGTCAGCGATACTGAATGAAATAGAAAAGAAGCTGAGAGATCATGGATATTCTGTTTCATTTTTCAGTTTTGACGAAAATCTGGATAAAACAAAAGAATATGTGGAGTATATGATTTCAAATGGAGTGGATGGAATGTTGATCACAATTCCGGGAAATACGGAAGGTCAGCTGATTTTTCCGGAGAATCTGAGGATTCCGGTGGTTACTATTGAGGAAAACAGTGGAGTCATACAGGGGGATTGTGTACAGACAAGTTGTACTCAGGGAGCTTATGAGATTACGGAGCATCTGATAAAAAACGGACATTCCAGTATTGCGGTTATTGAGGGACGCAGAAATTCTCTGACTGCCAGCGAGAGAATGAAAGGATATTTCAGGGCTATGGAGGATTATGGAATTCCTGTAAGACCGGAATATGTTGTTCAGGGGGATTATATCTATCAGGGGGGATATCTGGGAATTCATGAGCTGTGGAAGCTTAATGAAAAACCAACAGCTGTTTTTGTTACAAATTATGACATGAGTATGGGAGCTATGGAGGCAATTTATGATTTGGGAATCAGAATTCCCGAGCAGCTGTCAGTTGTTGTTTTTGATGATTTTGAGCTGTCTGTTATGGTAAATCCAAAACTGACATCAGTACGTCAGCCGCTTGCAGAACTGGCAGATGCAGCCTGTGAGCTTTTGCTGCGCAGGATGAATGGAGATGAAAGTGATTATCCGAAAAGAATCAGACTGAAGCCATCCTGTATTTACCGGGAGTCGGTTCAGAATCTCAACAGCAGTCAAAAAATTTGTCAAATAAAATAGTTGACTATTTTCATCCAGAATGATAAAATATTGTCAATCAAGAAAAATGGAGGGTACAATTATGAATCAGTGTTTTGGATGCTCTACCTGCAAAAGCGCAGATAAGCCGTTGGAAGGATTTATCGCGGATCTGCCTATGGAAACTTCCCATCACAGAGTAGAGGGACAGAGTGCAAAGTGTGGATTTGGTCTTCAGGGTGTCTGTTGCAGACTCTGCTCTAACGGACCGTGCCGTATCACACCAAAGGCGCCAAGAGGAATCTGCGGAGCAACTGCAGATGTTATTGTAACAAGAAACTTTTTAAGAGCAGTGGCATCAGGCTCCGGCTGCTACATCCACATTGTAGAAAATACTGCACTGAACGTACTGAAAACAGCACAGGCAAAAGGCGAACTGAAAGGCCTGAATGCGTTAAACTATCTGGCAGATGAAATGGGCATTGTATGTGATGACATTTACGAAAAGGCAGAAAAAGTTGCGCGTAAGGTTCTGGATGATCTGTATAAGCCGGAATATGAAAAAATGGAGCTGGTAGAAAAGCTTGCCTATGCACCGCGTTTCCAGAGATGGAAAGAGCTGGGAATTCTTCCGGGAGGTGCAAAGGGAGAAGTATTCCACGGAGTGGTAAAATGTTCTACAAACCTGAATTCCGATCCGGTTGATATGCTTACAGACTGTCTGAAGCTTGGAATTTCCACAGGACTTTACGGACTGACACTGACAAATCTTCTGAACGATATTCTCCTGGGAGAGCCTGAGATCCGCATGGCTCCGGTAGGACTTCGTGTAATTGACCCTGAATACATAAATATTATGATCACCGGACATCAGCATACAATTTTTGTTGATCTTCAGGAAAAACTGAAAAGCCCGGAAGCAGTTGCAAAGGCACAGGCGGCAGGTGCAAAAGGCTTTAAGCTTGTAGGCTGTACCTGCGTAGGACAGGATCTTCAGCTTCGCGGCGCTCATTACACAGAGGTGTTTGAAGGACACGCAGGAAACAACTACACAAGTGAAGCGGTTCTTGCCACCGGCGGAATTGACGCAGTTCTTTCTGAGTTTAACTGTACTCTTCCGGGAATTGAACCGATCTGTGATGAGCTGAAGATCAAACAGATCTGTCTGGATGATGTGGCAAAAAAAGCAAATGCAAAAATGATGCCTTTTGATTTTGACAGACGTGAAGAGCAGAGCATGGAAATCATTGACGAGATCGTAGAAGCATATAAGGCCCGCAGAGGCAATGTTCCTATGAATCTGTTCCCGGAGCACGGAAACGACGATACTTTAACAGGTGTAAGTGAAGTATCTCTGAAAAAATTCCTGGGCGATACCTGGAAGCCGCTGATCGATCTGATCGTATCCGGAGATATCAAGGGAATTGCCGGCGTGGTAGGATGTTCCAATCTGACAGCAGGCGGACATGATGTGCTTTCCGTAGAGCTTACAAAAGAGCTGATCGCAAAGGATATTCTTGTCCTGACAGCAGGATGTTCTTCAGGCGGTCTGGAGAACTGTGGTCTTATGGAGCCTTCCGCAGCGAAGCTGGCAGGTCCGAAGCTTCGCGCAGTCTGTGAAAAACTGGGAATTCCGCCTGTATTAAACTTTGGTCCCTGTCTGGCAATCGGCCGTCTGGAGATTGTTGCAACAGAGCTGGCAAAAGAAATCGGCGTAGATCTTCCTCAGCTTCCACTGGTACTTTCTGCAGCACAGTGGCTGGAAGAGCAGGCGCTTGCAGACGGATGCTTCGGTCTGGCTCTGGGCTTGCCGCTTCATCTTGGACTTCCGCCATTTGTAACCGGAAGCAAGCTGGTGACCAAGGTTCTGACAGAGGATATGAAACAGCTTACAGGCGGTCAGGTAATCATTAACGGAGATGCAAAGGAAAGTGCAGATATTCTGGAAAAGATTATTATGGAAAAACGTGCTGGCCTGAATATTTAAAAAGGAGGCTGCTTATATGAAAAGAATTATCATAGAAGCTGAAAAATGTGACGGATGCAAAAGCTGCAGCCTTGCCTGTATGCAGGCACACAGAAAGGATTCCGGAGATATTTATACCCTGGATCTGAACGATATTAATAATGAAAGCCGTAACTTTATCTATAAACAGCCAGACGGCTCCTACCGTCCGATTTTCTGCCGCCACTGTGATGAGCCGGAGTGTGTGATCTCCTGTATGAGCGGCGCTCTTACCAAGAATCCGGAGGATGGACATGTTTATTATGACAAAGAGAAATGCGGTTCCTGCTTTATGTGTGTAATGAACTGTCCGTACGGGGTTCTGAAGCCGGATGATGCAACAAAATCTGTAGTGATCAAATGCGATTTCTGCAAAGATCTTGGCGGAGAGCCAAGCTGTGTAAAAGCCTGTCCGAAGCAGGCAATTCACGTAGAGGAGGTATAACATATGAAATATGTGATAATCGGAATCGGCGCAGCAGGTATGACTGCAGCCAAAACTCTTCGTGAACTGGCTCCGGAAGATGAAATCGTAATGATTTCTGTAGATGAAAAGCCACATTCAAGATGTATGCTCCACAAATATCTGAGCCATGAAAGAGATGAAGACGGACTGAACTTTGTTCCTTCAGATTTCTTTGAGAAAAACAGGATCACCCAGGCTGCAGGACAGAGAGTAGAAAAGCTGGATACAGAAAAAAAACAGGTGATCTGTGACAAGGGCTTTGTATGTTCTTATGATAAGCTTCTGATTGCTACCGGAGCAGAAAGCTTTATTCCTCCTGTGGGGGCTCTTCGTACTGCGCCCAATGTATTTGGACTGCGTCATTTAAGTGATGCCAAAGCAATTGACAAATGTGCAGAAAACGCTCAGAAAGTTGTGATCATTGGATCCGGACTGGTAGGACTGGATGCTGCCTACGGACTTCTGGAACAGAAGAAGGACATTGTGATCGTGGAAATGGCTGACAGAATCCTTCCTATCCAGCTGGATGAGACAGGAGCTGCACAGTACCAGAAGCTTTTTGAACAGGCAGGCTGTCAGTTCCGCCTTGGCAGAAGAGGCGCAGATACTGTCTGCAATGATGCCGGTGAAGTTACTCATGTGGTTCTGGATGATGGAGAGAAGCTTTCCTGTGATCTGGTGATCGTAGCAGCCGGAGTGAGAAGCGCTGTAGCGGGATTTGAGGACAGTGGTCTTCTCATTGACCGCGGAATCCAGGTAAATGATTATCTGGAAACAAGTGTCAAAGACGTTTATGCAGCAGGTGATGTGACAGGTCTTTCCGGAATCTGGCCAAATGCTCAGAAGCAGGGCAAAATTGCAGCTCAGAATATGGTCCTTGGCAATAAATATCAGTATGAAGACCGCTTTGCCGCAAAGAACACCATTAATTTCTTTGGTCTGGTTTCTTTGTGTGTGGGAAAACTGAATCCGGAAGAGGGAGATGAAGTTATTGCCAGAGAGGCAGCCAATCAGTATCAGAGAGCGATCTTTACAGACAACAAACTGGCAGGTTTCCTTCAGCAGGGTGATATTTCCCATGACGGAATTTATCAGTACCTGATCAAGAATCAGATTGATCTCAGTGATAAAAAAGACAGAATATTCAGCCTGAGCTTCGGAGATTTTTACGGAGTAAAAGAAAACGGAGAATATAGCTGGACATAATCCCCTTGATTTTTTACGCCCCCTTTTATATCATAGATGGTATAAAAGGGGGCGGTTTTTTATGAAATTGAATATACCTGTTGGGGTTTCAGACTTTGAGGAACTGAGAAAAAGAGATTATTATTATGTAGATAAAACAGGACTGATCTTTGACCTTCTTAAAAATTCAGCGGCAAAGGTTACACTTCTGACCCGTCCCAGGCGTTTTGGCAAAACCCTTGCCATGAGTATGCTGGAAAGCTTTCTGGACATCCGCAGGAACAGCAGAGAGCTGTTTGATGGACTGCAGATTATGAACAGAACAGAAATCTGTGAAAAGTGGATGAATCAATATCCGGTATTGTTTCTGTCATTAAAGGATGTGGAGGGAACCAGCTTTGAAAATGCTTTCGGCCTGCTTAAATTTGTTATTTCCCAGATCTGTATCACTCATTCTTATTTGGGCATCCTTTACAGACATACAGAGTTCGCTTCTGGTGCTTACAAAAATGATGCAGGAATATTATAAAAAACCTGTGATTCTTCTTATGGATGAATATTTTGGATTTACCGGGAATGATGTAAAAAGGCTTCTGCAATCAGCGGATCTTGAAAAATATGGAGAGAGAATCCAAAGCTGGTATGACGGATATCATTTTGGTGATGTTGACGTGTATTGTCCCTGGGATGTGATGAACTATGTAAGAGATCTTCAGTTTGATCCTGATGCCAGACCTGTCAGTTATTGGAAAAATACCAGCAGCAACAGTATTATCCGGTCGTTTATTGATTTTGCAGGAAACAGTATTACCAGAAAACTGGAGACTCTGATGGAAGGTGGCTATATCACAGAGAAAATTGAAGAAGATCTTACCTATGATTATCTGCATTCTTCGGAGGAAAATCTGTGGAGCGTACTTTATCTTACCGGTTATCTTACCAAGGTCAGGGAATCAGAGCTGAAAGCTTTTCCGGGGGAAAACCGAACAGCGCTAAGTAGTCCAGGAACCTGAACGATATGAAAAATTTCTGCGAAAAAGCTCTTTTTCAGATAAACGAAAAGATGTATGCGAAAGAATTTGAAGATGATTATGACCATATTTTCTGTTACGGGATTTCGTTTTTCAAGAAGCGCTGCATGGTTGGGATAAAGTAAGACAGCGGTTTTTTAACGGTTTTTCAAAAGAAATCAACTTGACATAAAATTTTGGCGATAGTATGATTTATAAAGAGAAATTATGTCAGAAACTTTCTGAAAGAGAGGAACAGATAAAATGCCAAACGACCACGGAGAACAGATTAGAATCGTACAGGAAACGGTAGCCGGTAAAGAGATTACTTTTGCTCATGTCATGGGCGGCCCGGCTCCGATCATATATCAGAAGCTTGGTCTGAATCCACAGGTGGATTACAGATCTTCAGCAATTGGAATCATGAATATGACGCCGCCGGAGTCTGCGGTCATTGCTTCTGATATTGCAGTGAAAAGCGGAAACGTGTATCTGGGATTTGCAGACCGTTTTACAGGAACTCTGATCATTACAGGAGAAATTTCAGATGTTATGTCAGCGCTTACAGAGGTGGTGGATTACTTCCGGGATTCACTGGGATATGTAGTCTGTGACATTACAAAGAGATAGGAAGTGCAGTCATGGCTCGTATAAAAAGAGAGGAACTGCTGGAAAAGCTGTTCCGGGATGATTATGAACATCTGAAGGGGAAAAGGCTGCGTCTTACCCGTGTGCGTGTTCCGGGCAAAGAAGTATGTCTGGCCCATGTGCTCAGTCCGTCAGAGGCATGTATTTATGAAAATCTGGGACTTCATATTGGTGTTCATGAGGGGGAGGATCACAGAGGAGAAGCTGTGGGAATGATCCGGTTTACTCCCTGGGAGGCAGTAGTTGTCGCTGCGGATGTGGCGATTAAGGCAGCAGACGTTCAGATTGGGTTTATGGACAGGTTTTGCGGTACGCTGATCCTTACCGGAGGGCTCAGCCAGGTTCAGACTGCAGTGGAGGAAGTTGTCAGGTTCTTTGATCAGGTGCTTGGATTTAAAACCTGTGAAGTCCATAAAAGCTGAAAAACAGGATAAGGCATAAAATGAAAAAAATATTTTTAATGGGAAGAAGTGAAGCGGGAAAAACCTCTCTGACACAGGCTCTGAAAGGGGAAAAGCTTCATTACGAAAAAACTCAATATACCAATACAGCGGACAATACCATTGATTCTCCCGGAGAGTATGCGGAGTCCAAGCATTTCAGCGTAGGACTGGCATGTTTTTCCTTTGAGGCGGACGTGGTTGCCATGGTTCAGGCGGCAGACGAGCCTTTCAGTCTTTTTGGCCCGGGGGGCAAAAATTTTATTCTTCGTCCTATGATCGGCGTAATCACTAAGATCCATTCGCCTCATGCCAATATTCCCATGGTTCGTCAATGGCTGGAAAATGTGGGATGTGAGCGTATATTCCTGGTGGATAACGCTACCAGAGAGGGGATAGATGAACTTCTGGAATACCTGAAGGATGATCTTGAGCCTCTGACTCTGGAACAGGCAAAATTCAAGCAGAGTATAGGGCTGAATGAATGGGATCCTCTTCCTGAGGGTGTGGAATATCCGGAGAATATTCGGTGAAAAAATAAAAGCAGTGAGAATCATAAAATAACGGATTGCATAAAAAATGCCGGGGCGCATGAAATTTCATTCATGCGCCCCAACATTTATTATAGAACCACATTTATTATAGAAACATTTTTATCAGGCTCATGTATTGCAGAAGCCTTTTAGCAGAATGTTACATTCCGTCTTTTAACACATCGTAATCTCTCAGAACCTTTTCGATCACAGTACCCTTAATAAAATGGAGAACAGGTTTTTTCAGTGCATTCAGAGGACCGGGAAGCTGAATCTCCAGAGGAGATTTTCCGTCCATAAGCTTTACGGTACTGCTGAGAAGCTCACGGATATCGTACACGCTTCCCCACACTTCAGGAACACCTCTGTCAACGCCCAGAAGTCCGTACACGGCCTCCATTGCTGTTCTTACAGAATATTCTGTGGTAAATACAGTGTCTCTCGGTGTGTCTGCAAACTGTCCAAGGAAGGCGAAGTTTACGCAGCCGTCAGGAATGACATCTGGTCTGTCCCCTTTTGTTCTCGGCATAAAGAAAGCCGTAATATAGGGCATCATAGTAGGAACGCAGACAGCGCTTTTTTCTGCCAGCTCAGGAATCTGCTCTGTAGGAACACCCAGATGATAGAGCCATTCTTCAGTGATCTCTTTACCTGTACATTCTTTCATTGGTTTTTTAACATAGTCGCCGGGAACGTCCGTAAACAGTCCGTATACCCATACGCACACCTTATCTGGATCCTGCTCTTTAAACTGTCCCTGACGGTTAATGGTCCAGCTTAACAGCCATTTGGAGTCCTTACAGCTTACGATACCGCCTGTAACAACCTTTCCGGTGCGGGGATCGCGTTTACAGATATTGGTAATATAAGGAATGATTTTTTCATCCAGTGTTGTGATGGTTGCAGATTCCCAGTTGGTTTTGTTAATGTCGGAACAGAATTTTTCCGGATGTCCAAAGCTTGGATCCTGTTTTGCAATATTTTTCCAGAGATTCCAGCAGCCGCTTGTACGGACTTCTGCATCTCCATTAGGCGCATGGTTCTGATCACCGTAGATGGTTCCTTCGGTACAGCTTCCGTTTGTGACAAAAACAAGATCGTTTTCTGTAAGGACAATTCCTTTTTCCACGCCCTTTACACTGCATTCAATAGCGGAAGCAATTTTCTTTCCGTCTTTAAAGTCAAAAAGTACGTTTGTAACTTCTGTGTTGAACTGAAAATCAACGCCTGCAGCCTCCAGATACTTCTGCATGGGCAGGATCAGAGACTCATACTGATTATATTTGGTAAACTTCAGAGCACTGAAATCAGGAAGCCCTGCAATATGATGGATAAATCTCTGGAAGTAAAGCTTCATTTCCAGCGCGCTGTGCCAGTTCTCAAAGGCAAACATGGTCCTCCAGTACAGCCAGAAGGTTGAATTGAATACCTCATCGTCAAAAACATCTTCAATTTTTTTATCATAAAGATCCTCGTCTTTTGTCATAAAAAGCTTCATGATCTCCATGCAGCCTTTCTGACTTAAATTGAATTTACCGTCGGTATGGGCGTCCTGTCCGCGATTGACTGTGGCGCGGCAAAGGGAATAGTTGGGGTCATGCTTATTCAGCCAGTAATACTCATCCAGAACCGATACTCCCGGTGTTTCCAGAGAAGGAATGCTTCGGAAAAGATCCCACAGACATTCAAAATGGTTTTCCATTTCACGTCCACCTCTCATGATATAGCCGCGGCTGGGATCAAAGATGCCGTCACAGGCGCCTCCGGCAATATCCATTGCCTCAAGAATATGAATATGAGAGCCGGGCATCTGGCCGTCGCGTACCAGGAAGCAGGCAGCGGCAAGAGAAGCAAGACCGCTTCCTACAATGTAGGCATTTTTATGGTCAACGCCTTCCGGCTTTTCCGGACGGGCAAAGGCTTCGTAGTTTCCATTGCTGTAATAGATTCCTTTGCTGTTTTTTTCATATTTTCCGCGCTCTGTATTCCGGTAATCGCTATTTGATACCGGAGCAGGAGCTTTGTGCTCTTTTGAGGTTGTTTTTGCCAGCACCGCTGCGGCGCCAGCGCCTGCTGCCAATGCAAGTCCGAGCTTCATACCTTTTTTTGCCATTAAAAAAACCACCTTTCTGAAAAACAGATGTATTTTTGTTGTGATATTATAGTATTGCCCTTTTGCATCGGGTTCAATTTACAAAAAAAGAGAAATGATAAAAAGTTTATCATTTCCTCTGATCTGTATAATTATGAATAGAATTTGCAATACAGCCGTGAAGAGTGGTACAGATATTGTCGGTCATTGCCTGATAATCGTCTTTCATTCCCCGGCTGATCCAGTCCAGCAGGATTCCCACAAGGCTGTATTTATAAAAATCGGCAATAAAATTTTTTTGTTCTTCTGTAATGGAAAGCTCCGCGGACTGTTCCTGTACCACACCCATGATCAGATCATGAGTGAGCTTAAAAAGATAATTCTCAATTTTTTCTCTTCCAATGGCATGACAGGCATTCTGCACAAGAGTCTTATTTTCGTAAACAGCCTCAAAAATCTGTACAAGTCCTTCCTGCCAGGTATCGTAAGTTTTTTTACCCTGAAGAGCTTTTCTGGATTCCTCCAGACAGGTCCACTCTGCCAGATCATAAATATCTCTGAAATGGTAATAAAAAGTCATGCGGCTGATCCCGCAGTCCGAGGTAAGATCATTGATGGTGATCCGGTCCAGGGATTTTTTCAGCATAAGCCTTTTCAGGGACTCTTTCAGGGCATATTTTGTCATATTCTGCAAAAGATCATCTCCATTTCCGCTTTGTAATAAAAATCTGAAAATTCTTGAAAATATAATGTTATTATATCTGGTGAAATGCCGGAAATCAAGGGACTTTGTCCCGGCTGTCCCGGTATTTTTATGCCAAAAACTCCACGGGACAGTATTACGTGAACAGGAACCAAAAACATACGAAAATATACCGAGAAGTACTGTCCGGGAACTGATACATGGATTACTTTTAACTAACTGAAGAATATATAAAAAATCTAAAAAAATTATAAACTAATCATAAAAAAACATATTGACTTAGCGAATATTATCTGTTAGAGTAGACACGAATTAACGTGATTGTGAAAAATGTACAAATTTTATTGCGGATGTTCCGGACAACATTGGAAAAATGTCGAAAAAGAGCAGAAAAAGATAAAGTTTGTCATAGGTCACAAGCGAAAAAGAAGGAGGATTTTCATTATGAAATGGCTTCAAAAATTGGGAAAAGCTTTAATGCTTCCAGTTGCATGTCTGCCGATCTGCGGTATCCTTATGGGTATTGGATACCTTCTGTGTCCGGCCACCATGCAGGGGGGGGAGATCACAGGTATCATCCCTACAATCGGTCTGTTCCTTGTTAAGGCAGGCGGAGCACTCATTGATAACATGGCAATTCTGTTTGCGATCGGCGTTGGTGTCGGTATGTCTGACGATCACGATGGTACAGCAGGTCTTGCAGCTCTTGCTTCCTGGCTGATGATGACAACACTTCTCAGCGAAGCAGTTGTTACAATTCTCAGACCTGGCGTTGCTGAAAACGCAACACAGCTTCTGGCTTACCAGAAGATTCAGAACCCGTTTATCGGTATCATTGCCGGTGTGATCGGTTCTACATGCTACAACAGATTCAAGAACACAAAACTTCCGAACTGGCTTGCATTCTTCAGCGGAAAACGCTGCGTAGCCATGGTTGCAGGTGTTGTTTCCATTATCGTTGCAGCTGTCCTTCTGTTTATCTGGCCTCTGATCTTCGGCGGACTGGTAGCATTAGGTAAAGGTATTGCAAACATGGGCGCTGTAGGTGCCGGTATCTACGCATTCCTGAACAGACTTCTGATCCCGACAGGTCTGCATCATGCACTGAACAACGTATTCTGGTTTGATACTATCGGTCTTGGTGATATCACAAACTTCTGGGCTGGCAAAACATCAGCAGATGTTTCCTGGAGCCTTGGTATGTACATGTCCGGATTCTTCCCATGTATGATGTTTGGTATCCCTGGCGCAGCCCTTGCTATGATCCACACAGCAAAAGACAACAAGAAAAAAATCGCTATCGGTCTTGTAGCTTCCGCAGCAGTATGTTCTTTCATCTGCGGTGTTACAGAGCCGTTTGAATTCGCATTTATGTTCCTTGCTCCGGTACTGTATGTAATCTATGCTCTGCTTTATGGTATCTTTACATTTATTACAGTATCTCTTGGATTCCGTGCAGGATTCTCCTTCTCCGCAGGTGCCACAGACCTTCTGTTCTCCGCATCTCTGCCGGCTGCACAGAAAACATGGCTGATCATTCCTCTTGGAATCGCAGCATTTATCGTATTCTACGTAGTATTCCGTTTCGCAATCGTTAAGTTTGATCTTAAAACTCCGGGACGTGAAGACGACGATGAAGATGAGACAAAAGTAGTTCTTGCAAACAACGACTTTACAGCAGTTGCAAAGATCATCCTTGAGGGTGTTGGCGGACCGCAGAACGTGTCCACAATCGACAACTGCATCACAAGACTTCGTCTTGAGATCAAAGACTATACTCAGGTTGATGAGAAAAAGATCAAATCAGCCGGTGTAGCAGGCGTGATCCGTCCGAGCAAAACAAATGTACAGGTTATTGTAGGTACACAGGTTCAGTTCGTAGCGGATGAGTTCAAAAAATTATGTAAATAATATACATAACAAGAGGGAGGGTGCTGCGGCATCCTCCTTTCTGCTGTCAGGGGCAGAGAGAATGGTCTGCTTCTGGTCAAAGTCTGAGTATAAAATATATTTAGGCTTGCAGATTATATTGAAATAAGCTGTAAAGATATGTTAGGATAAGAAAAGTAATAACTGTTTACAGGTAATATTTCTCCGGGTGTTCAGATGTGTTTTCTGCCAAAATTCCGGCACACACGGAACAGAATGCTGTCAGCGGATATAAGCCGGAAGGTATTTGGCAGGATCACCGGAAATGAAGTAGACAGCAGCAAAAAAGAAAGAGAGGATACGATCATGTTTAAAGGATTATTTGGTAAAAAAGAAAAAAACAATAAGCTTTATGCACCGTTAAAGGGCGAGGCAGTGCTTCTGGAAAATATTGAGGATCCGATGTTTGCTCAGAAGATCCTGGGTGACGGAATTGCTATCGAGCCATCTGAAGGAAAGGTATACAGCCCGGCAGACGGAACAGTATCCATGATCGCAGATACAAAACATGCAATCGGCATCAACACACAGGACGGTCTGGAGCTTCTGATCCACATCGGAATGGACACTGTTGCCCTGAAGGGAGAGGGATATACTCCAAAGGTAGAAGCCGGAGCTTCTGTAAAAAAAGGAGATCTTCTGATGGAATTTGATATGGATTTTATTAAAGAAAAAGGCTACAGCTGTGTAACTCCTATGATCGTCACAAACATGGATGATATCAAGGGGGTAACTCCTCATGCGGGAGCTGCAGTACCGGGAGAAACCGTTGTTGTAGAGTACGAAAAATAAGCAAGAGTCTGGATGTTCATAATTTATCATGCAGGAAGAATCCCGGAGAGTCTGTTTATGCAGATTCCCCGGGATTTTTGAATTTCTTATGGGAAACACTGCAAAAAAACAGCTAAAAGATTGAAATATTTACATATTTTTTAATGGAACAGAACAAAAAAGTCGTTAATATATACAATAAAAAGTTGTATTTTTTATACAATTATGATAAAATATCCACAACACTTACCGTTGGAGATGGAGTGATGAGTGTAAGAGGAGAATGCAGTTGTGAAAAATTGGGCTGATATGCTGAAAAATATTACCATGCTCACACAGTTTGGTCTGTCCTTTGTGACTCCTGTATTTTTATGCCTTGCCCTGTGCTGGTGGCTGAACATTCATATGGGAGTTGGGGCATGGGTCTATATTCCGGGGTTCTTTTTCGGCCTGGGAGGTTCGTTCATGGTAGCCTATAAGCTTTATCTGAAGATCATGGAAGAACAGAAAAAGGAAGACAAGAAAAAGCATAAAAAAGTGTCTTTTAACAGACATGTGTAAATACAGAAATTCCGCATACAGGTACGGACGTGAGAGAAAATATGTAATTAACTGAGCTGATAATGTATTTAATAACAGAAGGGAAGATATAATATGTTTGGTGAAATTCAGCCGGCAGTAAAAAAAGAAACAAAAAAAGTGATCATTTATACACTTACAGGAATTGTCCTTATGTGGATCGTATTTGCTGTTCTTCATGGCACGATGCCGGAGAAGGTACCGTTTGATTACACAGTGATCCTCGGAGGCCTGGGAGGCGGAGCAGTGGCTGTTCTGAACTTTTTTCTTATGGGACTTACCGTACAGAAGGCTGCAGCCTGTGAAGACGAGGGATCTGCCCGCATGAGACTGAAAGCCAGCTATTCTCAGAGAATGCTTCTTCAGCTGGGCTGGGGCATAGCCGCTATTATTGCTCCCTGTTTTCAGTTTGCTGCAGGACTTTTACCGCTTCTGTTCCCTTCCATGGGGATCAAGCTGAATGCGATTTTTAAGAAAAAATAGGATGAAATACTGACTGTAAATAACTCGCAGCAGTTTTCCATAGTATTTAAAAATAAAAAGACGGGAGGTGGAAGCGTACATGGAACTGGACATATCCGGAGCAAAGGTCTATTTTACCATTCCGACGGAAATCCCCATTCTGGGAGATATTCAGATCAGCGAGACAATGATCGTAAGCTGGATCGTTATGATCCTGATCACAGGACTTTGTATCTGGCTGACCCATGATCTGAAGGTGGAGAATATTTCCAAGCGGCAGGCGCTGGCAGAAATGATCGTGGAGCAGGCGAATAAATTTGTGGTTGGAAACATGGGAGAAAAATTCCGCCATTTGATTCCTTTTGTAGCGGCTCTGTTTGCCACAAGCATTGTATCCAATCTGATCAGTCTGATCGGGCTGCGAAGCCCTACGGCAGACTTGTCCACTGAGGCAGCCTGGGCAGTTGTGGTATTTATCATGATCACTGCTCAGAAGATCAAAACAGGCGGTGTGGGCGGATATCTGAAGGGATTTACAACACCTATTGCCATTATGACGCCGTTTAATGTTCTTTCTGAGCTGGCTACGCCTATCAGCATGGCATGCCGACATTTTGGAAACATTCTTTCCGGTGTGGTTATCAACGGACTGATCTACGGAGCACTGGCAGTTGCCAGCTCGGCACTTCTGGGACTTCTTCCAGGTATTGTAGGAGATGTTCTGGCAAAAATCCCCATTCTTGATGTGGGTATTCCTGCAGTTCTGTCTGTTTACTTTGACTGGTTCTCAGGCTTTATGCAGGCGTTTATATTCTGTATGCTGACGGTTATGTACATTGCCAATGCAGCAGAAGAATCATAGGAATCATAAAAAATTAAAATAACAGGAGGGTTTGTATTATGGATTTTCAGATTTTAGCAAAAGGTATTGCACTTGCAGGATGCGCAATTGGAGCAGGATGCGCGCTTATTGCAGGTATCGGACCTGGTATCGGTGAAGGTAACGCTGTGGCAAAGGCACTTGAGGCTATCGGACGTCAGCCGGAATGTAAAGGAGACGTAACTTCTACGATGCTTCTTGGTTGTGCCATTGCAGAGACAACCGGTATTTATGGTTTTGTTACAGGTCTGTTGCTGATCTTTGTAGCACCTGGCATGTTCATGAATTTCCTGGGATAACAGTCGGGTATAAGAACAGGAGGTTAAATTTATGCAGGTACAGGAATTAGTCGGAATTGTGCCCTGGACCTTTATTGCACAGATCTGCAATCTTTTTTTACAGGTGTATCTGATCAAAAGGTTTTTGTTTAAACCGATCAATAATATGCTGGCAAAACGTAAAGAACTGGCAGATGCTCAGATTCAGGAGGCGGTAAAAGCAAAAGAAGAGGCCGAGACTATGAAGTCTGAGTATGAGCAGGGAATACGTGATGCCAGAAATAAAGCCAATGAGATCGTGGCGGCGGCTCAGAAGACAGCTGCAGTTCAGAGTGAGGAGCTTCTGAAAGAGGCGGCAAGTCAGGCGGCAGCCATGAAAGCCAAGGCAGAATCAGATATTGCGCAGGAAAAGCGAAAAGCAGTCAATGAGATCAAGGATGAAATTGGCGGCATGGCAATGGAGATAGCAGGTAAGGTGATCGAGAGAGAGATTTCTGAAGAAGATCACGCGAAACTCATTGATGATTTTATTGCGAATGTGGGTGAGACATCATGACACAGACTGCCAGAATGTACGGCGGCAGCCTGTATGAGCTTGCTGTCGAAGAACAGCTTGTGGAAGCCATAGGCGGGCAGATGGAAGAAATCCGGCAGATTTTTCATGAAAATGCGGATTACATGAAGCTTTTAAGCGAACCGTCTATTCCCTGGGAGGAAAGGACAAAGCTTATAGATGAGGCTTTTGGCTCACAGGCACAGAAATATTTGGTGAATTTTATAAAGCTTTTATGTGAGAGAAATATTCTCAGAGAATATGGAAGCTGCTGCGAGGAATTCCGGAGACGTTATAATGCGGATCATGGAATCGCTGAGGCAGTGGTCACAGGCGCAGTGGCTTTAAATGACTCTCAGATGGAAGCGTTGAAACAGAAACTGGAAAAGATCAGCGGCAAAAAAGTATCTTTACTTCAGAAGAAAGATCCTTCTGTAGTTGCGGGACTTCGCGTGGAGCTGGAAGGAAAGCTTCTGGATGGCACAGTCCAGAGCCGTTTGTCCGGTCTTTCCAGAAAACTTGACGAAATAATTGTTTAAAGGATGGTATGGAAACATGCAATTAAAACCTGAAGAGATATCCAGGGTCATCCGCAGTCAGATCAAATATTACGAGAACACTATCAAACAGGATGAAACCGGTACAGTTCTGCTGGTAGGCGATGGAATTGCCAGAGCCAGCGGCCTTGTGAACTGTATGGCAGGAGAGCTTCTGGAATTTGAGGACGGAAGCTACGGCATGGCGCAGAACCTGGAAGAAAACAGTGTGTCGATTGTATTATTTGGCTCCGGGGAGAGCATTGGTGAAGGCCAGACAGTGAAACGTACCGGAAAGGTAGTGTCGGTTCCGGTGGGAGACGCCATGATCGGCCGCGTGGTCAATGCTCTGGGACAGCCTATTGACGGAGCGGGACCTGTTGTAACAGAAGAATTTCGGGCTATTGAAAGTCCGGCGCCGGGAATCTGCGAAAGACGTTCTGTACATGAACCTCTGCAGACAGGAATTAAGGCCATCGATTCCATGATTCCTATTGGAAGAGGCCAGAGAGAGCTGATCATCGGCGACCGTCAGACCGGAAAAACAACGCTGGCAGTAGATACGATCATTAACCAGAAAGGCAAGGACATGATCTGTATCTATGTTGCCATCGGACAGAAGAGATCCACAGTGGCTTCTCTGGTAGAAACACTTACCAGAAACGGAGCAATGGAATACACCATGGTAGTGGCGGCGACTGCTTCCGAGGCAAGCCCGCTGCAGTATATTGCGCCTTATTCCGGATGCGCAATGGGCGAGTATTTTATGAATAAAGGAAAGCATGTGCTGATCATTTACGATGATCTGAGTAAACATGCGGTTGCATATCGTGCGCTTTCTCTTCTGATACGCCGTCCGCCGGGACGTGAGGCTTATCCGGGAGATGTATTTTACCTTCATTCCAGACTTCTGGAACGTGCTGCAAAGCTGGATGACGAACATGGCGGCGGTTCCCTGACCGCGCTTCCGATTATTGAGACTCAGGCCGGAGATGTATCTGCATATATTCCCACCAATGTAATTTCTATTACAGACGGACAGATATTCCTGGAAACAGAACTTTTCCATTCCGGTGTTATGCCGGCTGTAAACCCGGGTATTTCCGTATCACGAGTTGGCGGAAACGCGCAGATAAAAGCAATGAAAAAGGTTGCCGGAACTCTGAAGCTGATCTATTCTCAGTATCGTGAGCTGCAGAGCTTTGCTCAGTTTGGCTCTGATCTGGATGCGGATACAAAGGCTCGTCTGGAGCAGGGAGCACGTATTGTAGAAGTTTTGAAGCAGGATCAGAACGAGCCGGTTCCTGTAGAAAAACAGGTAGCGATTCTGTATGCGGTAATCAACGGAGTCCTCACAGACATAAAAACCGAAGACGTGCGTCAGTATGAGAAAAAGCTGTACAGCTTCCTGGATTCGGATGCAGACGGAGCAGCGGCAATGCAGGAGATCCGCAGCACAGGAAAGCTGGAAAAAGAAACAGAAGAAAAATTAAAAAAAGCTCTGGAAAACTTCACAGGAGATTTTCTGGAAACGGAAGCTGCAAAACAGTAAGGAGGAGACAGTATGGCTGCAAACATGAAAGCGGTAAAGCTGCGCATCAAAAGTGTACAGAGTACCATGCAGATTACCAAGGCAATGGAACTTGTAGCATCCTCCAAGCTGCGTAAGGCCAAGGAGCGGGCTGAAGTCTGCAGACCGTATTTCCGCACTCTGCACAGTACACTGAAGGATATTGCTGTAAATAATACAGATTTCAGTTCTGTGTACGCGGCAGAGGCCAGAAGCGAAAAATTCTGTTATGTAGTGATTGCCGGTGACCGCGGTCTGGCCGGAGGCTATAATGCCAATCTGTTCAAACGTATGGAAGAAGACAGCGCCGGACGGGATTACATGGTTCTGCCTGTAGGAAAAAAGGCTGTAGAATATTTTAACCGCAGGAAGATTGAAATCGTTACGGAAGAATTTGGAGAAATCGCAGATATTTCTGTCGGGGACTGTTTTCAAATCGCAAATATTCTTTGCAGAAAATTCCGGGAGGGAGAATTTGGTCACATAGAGCTTTGCTATACCAGCTTTGTGTCCATGCTTTCACAGCAGCCGGATGTGTTTTCTGTGCTTCCTCTGACAGATCTTAAAAATGAATCAGAGGAAAAAAATTCTGTAACAAGAAATCTGATACTTTATGAGCCGGGCAGTACGGAGGTGTTTGATGCCATTGTTCCGGAATATCTGGCAGGGCTGATCTACGGAGGCGTGTGCGACAGTCTGGCAAGTGAGCTGGCAGCCAGACGTACAGCCATGGATGCGGCAACAAAAAATGCAGGAGAAATGATCGATCAGCTGAACCTGTTTTATAACCGCGCCCGTCAGGCAAGTATCACTCAGGAGATCACGGAGATCGTTGCAGGCGCGGAAGGACTGTAAAGCTGACTGCAGACAGTAATGTTTCGGATGATAACAAAAAATAGAGGAGATTCATAAATGAGCGAGAAACACGTTGGCGAAGTTGTGCAGGTCATCGGTCCGGTTCTGGACATCCGCTTTGCGCACGATGAACTGCCGGCACTTCTCAATGCCATTGAAGTTGATAATAAAGGCGCAAAGCTGATCGTGGAAGTGGCTCAGCAGATAGGTGATAATACAGTCCGCTGTATTGCCATGAGTTCCACAGACGGTCTGGTGCGGGGGATGAAGGCCGTAGACACCGGAGGTCCTATAACCGTTCCGGTAGGAGAAGAATGTCTGGGCCGTGTGTTTAATCTTCTGGGCGAGCCGGTGGACAACCGTCCGGAACCGGAGATTAAGGAACGCTGGGCAATTCACCGTCCGGCTCCGTCCTACGAGGAGCAGACTCCGGCTACAGAGATACTGGAAACGGGAATCAAGGTAGTCGATCTGATCTGTCCTTATGCAAAAGGTGGAAAGATTGGCCTGTTCGGCGGCGCAGGTGTGGGAAAAACCGTTCTGATCATGGAGCTGATCCACAATGTTGCCACTGCTCACGGAGGACTTTCCGTATTTACAGGCGTTGGAGAGCGTACCCGTGAGGGAAACGACCTTTACAATGAAATGCAGGAAAGCGGAGTTATTGATAAAACAGCCCTGGTTTACGGACAGATGAACGAACCGCCGGGAGCCCGTATGCGTGTAGGTCTTTCCGGGCTTACCATGGCAGAGTATTTCCGTGATGTAAAAAATCAGGACGTACTTTTGTTCATTGATAATATTTTCCGTTTTACCCAGGCCGGATCAGAGGTTTCCGCCCTGCTTGGACGTATGCCGTCAGCAGTAGGCTATCAGCCTACACTGGCTACTGAAATGGGCGCTTTGCAGGAGCGTATTACATCTACCCGCAAAGGTTCCATTACTTCTGTACAGGCTGTTTACGTGCCTGCGGATGACCTGACAGACCCGGCTCCGGCAACTACGTTCTCTCATCTGGATGCGACTACAGTACTTTCCCGTGATATTGCCAGTCAGGGTATATATCCGGCAGTAGATCCGCTGGAATCCAGCAGCCGTATTCTTTCACCGGAGGTGGTGGGAACAGAACATTATGAAATTGCCCGCCGCGTGCAGCAGGTTCTGCAGCGATATAAAGAACTTCAGGATATTATCGCTATCATGGGTATGGATGAGCTTTCCGAGGAAGACAAGCTCTCTGTAAACCGCGCGCGAAAAATCCAGAGATTTCTGTCTCAGAGCTTCTCTGTGGCAGAACAGTTTACCGGTATGCCCGGACAGTATGTTCCTCTGAAGGAAACCCTGAGAGGATTCAGAATGATCCTGGACGGAGACTGTGATGATGTTCCGGAAAGCTGTTTCCTGTTCTCCGGTACTATTGACGAAGTTTTTGAAAAAGCAAAGAAACAGTAAAGGAGGCCGTTTATGAGCACCTTTCCATTGCAGATCGGAACACCGGATGGTCTTCTGTTTGAGGGAGATGTGGCCCGTGTCGTGTGCAGAAGCATTACAGGCGATCTGGCAATTCTTGCCGGGCACTGTAATTTCTGTACGGCTCTTGGCATGGGAGAAGCCCATGTAGTCATGGAGGACGGCACCAGACGGGAGGCAGCCTGCATTGGCGGGATGCTTTCTGTGATAGATGGCAAATGCAGTCTTTTGGCAACTACATGGGAGTGGAAGGAAGATATTGACAAAGCCAGAGCAGATGCGGCAAAGACCCGGGCAGAGGCAGTACTGGAGCGTACAGGCCTGACTGATCAGGAGTATAAAAACGCAAAGGCAAAACTTCAAAGGGCCCTGGTGCGGCTCAGCGTCAGGCAGTAATAAAGAAATCAGGGGGATATCAGAGAGTAATAAATACAGGTTCTGATAAAAAAGAATTATTTTAAATCATATTATGCCATAACGGAGCAAAATGAGCTGCCGCATCGATCAGAGATGCGGCAGCTGTGCGTTCCGTTTCTTTTTCTATTTCGCTTAAAAATATGGAAAAAAATGTTGACAGAACATAAAGTGTATAGTACAATTACTCAATGTGACATAGTGCGATAACTCCTGAGCCAAAGCCCCGGCAAAGGCGTTTTATCAGCGGTTTCGGACATTTCCGCGATTATTTTGCACTGATCACCAGGAATTATTTATTATCGCGGGATACCGCGGTCAGACAAATTAAATCGTTGATAATTAACAGGAGGTAAAACCATGCAGACTTATATGGCTAATCCAGATAAAATCGAGAGAAAATGGTATGTAGTTGATGCAGAAGGCTGTACACTGGGCCGTCTGGCATCTGGTGTTGCAAGTGTATTAAGAGGTAAAAACAAACCTCAGTTTACACCGCATGTAGATACAGGTGATTATGTGATCATCGTAAACGCTGACAAGATCAAAGTAACAGGAAAGAAAATGGATCAGAAGATCTACTATCACCACTCTGATTATGTGGGCGGAATGAAAGAGACCACATTAAAAGAAATGATGGCTAAGAAACCGGAAAAGGTTATTGAGCTGGCTGTTAAAGGTATGCTTCCAAAGGGACCTCTGGGAAGAACCATGTACAAGAAACTTTTCGTTTATGCCGGACCGGAGCACAAACATGAGGCTCAGAAACCGGAAGTCTTAACATTTTAATGAGGAGGTAAGAGACATTGGCTAGCGCAAAATTCTACGGAACAGGAAGAAGAAAAAAATCAATCGCAAGAGTTTACCTTACACCTGGTACAGGCAAAATCACAATCAATAAAAGAGATATCGACGAGTATTTCGGTCTTGAAACACTGAAAGTTATCGTTCGTCAGCCACTGGCTGCTACAGAGACAGAGGGCAAATTTGATGTTCTCGTTAATGTAAAAGGCGGCGGATACACAGGACAGGCTGGTGCTATCAGACACGGCGTTGCAAGAGCACTGCTTCAGGCAGACGCTGAGTACAGACCAGTTCTGAAAGCTGCTGGATTCCTTACACGTGATCCACGTATGAAAGAGCGTAAAAAATACGGTCTCAAGGCAGCTCGTAGAGCACCTCAGTTCAGCAAGAGATAATCGACTGCTCAGACTATATCAAAATGGTTCAAAAACCCCGGAAAATCAAG
>OFMG01000073.1_pt1 | contig 141148 bp, 110 predicted proteins | sample 1541751 | NCBI WGS metagenome assembly OFMG01 (sample SAMN04209232, study PRJEB22552) | human gut metagenome | biome: gut; material: feces | host: Homo sapiens | place: USA: Oklahoma
AAACACTAAAAAATCTTTGATTTTCAAGGAAAAAAGACTTGACTATATAGGGAGGAATGGATTATGTTAATGCCTAGTATTTTTGGAGAAGATTTATTTGATGACTGGATGAGATTACCTGTAGAAAGAGAGAATCACAGAGGTTACAGAGCTGCTGAATTGATGAAGACAGATATTAAGGATGTGGATGGAAATTATGAGCTGAGCATTGATCTTCCAGGCTTCCATAAAGAGGATGTGAAGATTCAGCTGAAGGATGGCTATCTGAACATTCAGGCTTCCAGAACCGAGAATAAAGATGAGAAAGACAATAACGGCAAATACGTTCACAGAGAGCGTTACACCGGACAGTGCTCCAGAAGCTTTTACGTAGGTAAGGAACTGGAGCATGAGGACATCCATGCGAAATATGACAATGGTGTTCTGACTGTTACTTTCCCGAAGGAAGCGAAGAAAAAAGTGCCGGAAGAGAAGAAGTTTATTTCTATTGAAGGCTGATTTCCGGGGAAAGAGCTGTTTTAACAGATAAGAATTCCCGTGGGAAACTGATAACAGATAATAACTGGCGCGGAGCAGTTCACCTGCTTCGTGCCGATGAAATAAATAATTGAAATAGACGATTGAAATAGATAATTGAATTAGATAATATAGAGTGTGCATTAGCCGTAAATCAGAAGCGGCGGCTGATATTGCCGACTTACATAAGTAACGAGTGAAGGCGGCAGAGCATGTTTTGTTTGATGTGCTTGCAGTGTATGGATTATTCAGCAATATTGAAATAATGGTAAACAGCTTCTTTTATATAGATTGTGTTCATTTTAAGACGATTTTCTAATTTACATAGATTTTGTTTCATACCCCCTCATTTCCTGCCGGCTACCCACCGGCAGGTTTTTTCTTATGTCTTTACATCATTTCACCTGTCTGCTATACTTGTCTGGAATTGTTGATAACTGCAAAGGATAGAACAAAAAATCTCCCACAAATTATAATGTACATCTTGCAGAAAGCCTTTTCAAACAGGCTCCAGAGCGTGAAAACAAGATGTTGCTGCAATAATCGTGGATGGCAAAAATATGTTACTGTTTACCTGTTCACAGTAACAAAAACATTTTCAGAGAAGGAATTTACCCATGAATTACATTGTATTTGACCTGGAATGGAATCAGAGTCCGGGGGGAAAAAGGTGGTCTAACAGCCGTCTGCCTTTTGAAATCATAGAAATCGGCGCCATAAAACTAAATGAAGAGAAAGAAATTGTGGATAGCTTTCAGCGTCTGATCAAGCCCCAGGTGTACAATTGGATTCATGACAGCATCCATGAAGTGATTCACATGAATTATAAGGATCTGCAGAAAGGAACTCTTTTCCCACAGGCCATCACGGAATTTCTGGAATGGTGTGGCGAAGAATATATATTCTTTACCTGGGGAAATCAGGATGTAATGGAACTGCAGCGGAACATGAAATATTATGGAAAACTTTCCTTGATCAAAGGTCCGGTGACTTATTATGATGTGCAGAAATTATTTGCCATTCGTTATGAAGAAAATGACGAGCGCCGTGCACTGGAATTTGCTGCTGATAAAATGGGCGTGGAGAAGAAAATGGATTTTCACCGCGCTCTGGGAGATGCTTATTATACTGCATGTATTCTTCAGAAAATAGAAGATAAATACATTTTTCCAAACTCATCCCTGGACGTGTATCAGAATCCCAAGAGCAAGCGTGAGGAGATTCATATATCCTATCCGACCTATGACAAATATGTATCCCGAGAGTTCTATTCCCGCGAAAAAGCCATGAAGGACCGGGAAGTAACCAGCACGAAATGTCCATTGTGCCATAATCCGGCCAAGCGTAAGATCCGTTGGTTTATGAATAATTCCAAGGTTTACTACAGTGTGTCCCTCTGTCAGGAGCATGGCTTTGTACTGGGAAAAATCAGGATTCGCCGAACGGAAGACAATAAGTATTATGTAATTAAGAAGCTCACCAATGTAACCGATGAAGAAGCCGATGAAATCCGCCAGAAACGTGATGCGCATCGTGCCAAACGGAGACTGAAGAAAGAAGAGCAGTAAATCTGTGAGACTACCTCTGACAATGAATGAAAAACTAACATTTGGTTAATAGAAAAATCCCCTCCAATCACATATGCTGATTATAAGTAATACAACAACAGCGTATAAAAAAGGAGGGGTTTTTATGAGTTTAAGAAATTATTTTTACAGGTTTGGGAAATACATTCTGACATTTTTCTTTGTAACACTGCTGATGGTTCTCTTTAGCCCGCTGCGGGCGGAGGCGGCTATCACCAAGGAAGTTACCTCGGATGGTTTTAAACTCAGCGGAACGGGCAGCATGAATGTGTGGGATGGAGACGAATTCCGCTATTATATCGGCTATCAGATCCCTCATGAAGACTCCATGGATTACAAGGTAGATGTGACTATGACTTTTCAAAGCTCCAGTCTGACGCCAGGCAGGGCAAGCGTGTATCTGGATGACGACAGCATTCCCTTATATTCAAACGGAGGTACGGTGCTGCAGGGCTCAGCCACGTTCTCCAAATCTGATGAAATGGAATTAATGGAAATATTTGTAAATTATGATAGTTTTCCAAGTGAGCAGAACGTAGATTTTTCCATCACTGTAAATGTGCGGGAAAATCGCAAAAACGCAGATATTGCCATTTATCCGCCGGAAAACAATTACGACAAAACCACAGGAATGTTTCTGGTAACGGTTGACGATCCTTATGTTTTTTATTCAAATAAGGATTCGTCCAAATATTCCGTAAGTATTTCGGACTCATCTGTGGCACAGGTTACAGGCATTACTCCAAAATCCAATGACAGCTTTGAGGTAAGCGTATATTTTGCAAAAGCAGGTTCAGCGGATTTCATTTTTAAATATGGAAATCAGACGAAAAAGGTGACCTTCACAGTAGCGAAAACAGTCATAACTGTTTCCAGTTCCATCTCCCTGAAGGTGGGGGATACCACCATGTTTTCCAATTATGTTTTCAAAACTGGCGGTGGAAGCATCACCATCAAGAAAGTGAAATCCAGCAATAAAAAGATCGTTGATGCAGCCGGAGGATTCCTGATCGCAAAGAAGCCTGGCACTGCCAAGGTAAGCGCCCTGGTAAATGGCAAGCGGAGAACCATAACCGTGATTGTCGGCAAAAAGCCTGCCCCCAAGCCAAAACTGAAACAGCTTCAGGTAAAAGTGAAGGGCTATAAATATTATCCGGATTCTGGCAAAACCATATACACAACCCGTTTCACCAATAAATCCAAAAGTACCATCACCAAAGTGAAGCTGAAATTCACCATGACCATTAATGAAGAAATGACCCGAACCAAAACCTTCAAGGTCAATATAAAACCGGGAAAGACAAAAACCATGAAGCTGAATATAGGAAAATTAATAGCAGATCCTTCAAATATTAAGGTGAAATGCCTGAAATTCTGGTATAAGAGTTGAGGAAAGAAACTGTAGTAATAGGGGCATTTCGAATAAAGATATAAAAGAATATTGTGTAAAGTAGAGGAGTTGCAATAAAAATAATACAGGGCTAAGAACGAAAATGCGTAATGCAGTTTTCATTCTTAGCCCTTATTCTATAAAGTCGGTGTTGTCAGCAGACTGGTCATGATCGACCGTTCATACTGCATTCCCCATCCAACCATCTGGCCATTGAAATAATACTTGCTCTTTAATCTCAATGGTCCCACAGCGTTGGAAAGAATGGCCTGTTTCTTGGTAAGAACACTGAGGTCTGTTCCTGTGGGGATGGTCACGTATACATTTTTTGTGTAGTAGAATGGATAAGTATTTCCGCAATTATTCAGCAGATACTGTTCACTTGGAAGATTTTTCTTCGGGACAGGATTCTTGCTGATTTTCATTTTTTTACATTCGAAATTGTCGAAACCGTAATCCAGGAGACTTTTTGTGTCAGCCCAGGCGCCATTTACGGAATTCATCACAACTGCAACCAGGGTCATATTGCCGCGCTTGGCATAGGTGATCAGAGTCGCACCAGCAGCATCTGTGTAGCCTGTTTTTCCACCCAGAACACCATCGTAGGCGTAATCCCTGCCAGCCATCATTTTGTGATGATTGAGCAGATAGCGGGTTTCTGTAAAAATATTGGTAGGCGGAATTTCATAAAGATCTGTGGTGAAAAATTTCCTGCAAAGTGGATTCTGCCATGCAGCCTTGGCTATCTTTGCCATGTCGCCTGCGGTGGTTACATGAGTCTCATCAGGAAGTCCGTTAGGGTTATTAAAATGGGTGTTTTTGCATCCAAGCTGCTGGGCTCTGGTGTTCATCAGTTCTACAAACTTCTTCACAGAACCGGAAACCTCTTCCCCAATACCAAGTGCCATTTCATTGGCTGATTCCAGCATCAGTGCCATAAGACATTGTTCAACTGTAAAAACCTCTCCGGCATCACCATAAATGGTGGAGCTTCCCGCTTCAATTCCGTAAGCCGCCTGCTGGGAAAGGGTAAGCTGTGCGTTCACGTCCAGGTTCTCACATCCAAGAAGACAGGTGAGAAGCTTGGTAATACTGGCCGGGTAAAGCTGAGTATTAGCATTCTTGGAATACAGGACCGCCTCTGTGTTTAAGTCCATGAGAACTGCTGACTGCGCCTCAATCTTAGGACCCTCCGGCCAACCCTCAATGGAATCGGTATCAGCTGCCTGTGCATAATATTCGGTATGCGGATCCGGAGTAGGAGTGGGAGATTCGCTGGCAGTGTCTGTAGCTTCTGCCCAGACAGCGCCCGTCTGCCCAAGCAGCATTGCTGCTGTCAGGATTCCACAGAAAATCCGCTTTATTTTCATATGAAGATTTTTCCTGATCATATAAAATCCTTTCTTAAAATAGTACATAAAATTCCCAATACGTAATTGCATTATACCACTTTTCTTTATGTAAAACTATTAAAAGAGTGTGAATTGTTCACAGCACCCCGGAAAATCCACAAATTCAGCATTATTTTCCCCTATTCTCCCCATTTTTTCAGCGGAAAAACACTTGACATATAGAAATTCAGACCCTTATAATAGACAGGAAACAGAATAGTTAAAGACTGTGATGGAGACAGTAAGCTGATTTTGAACGTTTAAGGTTGTGCAGACACAGACAGCAGCAATCTTTTCAGCGAGACGGGGATGGTGTAAGCCCGCCGCAAGTAGATTCAGCCGAAGATCACTCCGGAGTTTTATCTCTGAAGGAACAAGTAGGAGATAACGGAATTCCCCCGTTACAGGGAGCGTGTATCGGCTGCGTGTGCAAGCCTGTACAATGTAACAGGTGGTATAACGAGTGCTGACAGCTTTCGTCCTTTTGCAGGATGAGAGCTTTTTTTATGCAGACGGAGAATCCTGCAGGCAGGATTCTTTATGTAACAGGAAATCCCAACAGCAATCGACTGATAATTTTAAAGGAGGAAAAAGCTTTGTACCAGAAAGTAGACACGAATCTGAATTTCGTAGATCGCGAGAAAAAAGTAGAAGAATTCTGGAAAGAAAACCATATTTTCGAAAAAAGTATGGAAAACCGTAAAGAAGGCCCGACTTACACATTCTATGACGGACCGCCAACAGCAAACGGCAAGCCGCATATCGGCCATGTGCTGACACGTGTTATCAAGGATATGATCCCAAGATACCGTGCAATGAAGGGTTACATGGTTCCGCGTAAGGCTGGATGGGATACCCATGGTCTTCCGGTAGAGCTTGAAGTAGAGAAGAAGCTTGGTCTGGATGGAAAAGAGCAGATCGAGGAATACGGTATGGAGCCGTTCATCCAGCAGTGTAAAGAGAGTGTCTGGAAATACAAAGGAATGTGGGAGGATTTCTCCTCAACAGTTGGTTTCTGGGCTGATATGGAGCATCCATATGTAACTTACGAGGACAATTATATTGAGTCCGAGTGGTGGGCACTGAAAGAAATCTGGAACAAAGGCCTCTTATACAAAGGCTTCAAGATCGTTCCTTACTGTCCACGCTGCGGAACCCCGCTTTCATCCCAGGAGGTTTCCCAGGGCTATAAATTAGTAAAAGAGCGTTCTGCAATCGCACGTTTCAAAGTGGTTGGAGAGGATGCATATTTCCTGGCATGGACCACAACACCGTGGACACTGCCTTCTAACGTTGCACTTTGCGTAAATCCGGATGAGACTTACTGTAAAGTAAAAGCAGCAGACGGATACACTTATTATATGGCAGAAGCACTTCTTGACAAAGTACTTGGCAAGCTTGCAAAGGAAGAAGAGCCTGCATATGAGGTCCTGGAAACCTATAAAGGAAAAGACCTGGAATACAAGGAATATGAGCCACTGTTTAAATGCACAGGTGACTATGTAGCATCCAAGGGCAAGAAAGCGCATTATCTCGTATGTGATAACTACGTTACCATGAGTGATGGTACCGGTATCGTTCATATCGCTCCTGCATTTGGTGAAGACGACAGCCGTGTAGGACGTGAATATGACCTTCCGTTTGTACAGTTTGTAGATGGCAAGGGTGATCTTACTGCTGAGACACCATATGCCGGTGTATTTGTTAAGAAAGCAGACCCAATGGTACTGGCTGATCTTGAAAAAGAAGGCAAGCTGTTCGATGCTCCGAAATTTGAGCATGATTACCCACACTGCTGGCGTTGCGATACACCACTGATCTACTACGCAAGAGAATCCTGGTTTATTAAAATGACAGCTGTTAAAGATGACCTGATCCGCAATAACAACACCATTAACTGGATCCCGGAGAGTATCGGTAAAGGACGTTTCGGCGACTGGCTTGAGAACGTTCAGGACTGGGGAATCAGCCGTAACCGTTACTGGGGAACTCCACTGAATATCTGGGAGTGCAGCTGCGGTCATATGGAATCTGTTGGAAGCCGTCAGGATCTCTATGAGAAAACTGGTGACGAGCGCGCCAAGACAGTAGAGCTTCACCGCCCATACATTGACGAGCTTACCATGAAGTGTCCGGAGTGCGGCGGCACTATGCACCGTGTACCGGAGGTTATTGACTGCTGGTTCGATTCAGGAGCAATGCCATTTGCACAGCATCATTATCCATTTGAGAATCAGGAATTGTTCAAACAGCAGTTCCCGGCAAACTTTATTTCTGAGGCTGTTGACCAGACAAGAGGATGGTTCTACTCCCTTCTTGCTGAGTCTACTCTTCTGTTTAATCAGGCTCCATATAAGAACGTTATCGTTCTTGGACATGTTCAGGATGAGAATGGCCAGAAGATGAGCAAGTCCAAGGGAAATGCAGTTGATCCGTTTGATGCACTTCAGACATACGGTGCAGATGCCATCCGCTGGTACTTCTACATCAACAGTGCACCATGGCTGCCGAACCGTTTCCATGGCAAGGCTGTTCAGGAAGGTCAGCGTAAATTCATGGGTACTCTGTGGAATACCTATGCATTCTTTGTACTTTATGCAAATATTGATAACTTCGATGCTACCAAATATACACTTGACTATGACAAGCTTCCGGTTATGGACAAATGGCTCCTCAGCAAGCTGAATACACTTGTAAAGACTGTTGACGAGGATCTGAACGACTATAAGATTCCGGAGACTGCAAGAGCACTTCAGGGCTTTGTAGACGAGATGAGTAACTGGTATGTAAGACGCTGCCGTGAGCGTTTCTGGGCAAAAGGCATGGAGCAGGATAAGATCAATGCGTACATGACTCTTTACACAGCACTGGTAACGGTTGCCAAGGCTGCAGCTCCGATGATCCCGTTCATGACAGAGGATATTTACCAGAATCTTGTAAGATCTCTGGACAAAACAGCTCCTGAGAGTATCCATCTCTGCGACTTCCCGGAAGTAAAGGAAGAGTGGATCAACAAGGATCTGGAAGAAAACATGGAAGAAGTTCTGGATGTTGTTGTTCTTGGCCGTGCATGCCGTAACACAGCAAACATCAAGAACCGTCAGCCAATCGGAACCATGTATGTAAAAGCTCCGAAGGTGATGGATAAATATTTCACAGACATTATTGCAGACGAGCTGAATGTAAAGGAAGTGAAATTTGCAGATGACGTGGAATCCTTCATTTCCTACAGCTTCAAGCCACAGCTTCGTACAGTGGGACCGAAATACGGCAAGCTTCTTGGCGGAATCCGTGCTGCACTTGCAGAAATCAACGGCAACAAGGCAATGAACGACCTGAAAGCAAACGGTGTACTTGTACTTGATATTGATGGAAACAAGGTTGAGCTTACAGAGGAAGACCTGCTCATCGAGACTGCACAGACAGAAGGTTATGTAACAGAGTCTGAAGGCGAGACTGCAGTTGTTCTGGATACCAACCTGACACCTGAGCTGATCGAAGAGGGATTTGTCCGCGAGATCATCAGTAAAGTACAGACCATGCGTAAAGAGGCTGGCTTCGAGGTTATGGATAAGATCCGTGTATCTGTAAAAGATAATGACAAGATTATCGAGACCATGAAGGCAAACGAGGCTGAGATCAAATCTGAAGTTCTGGCTGAGGAAGTCGTTTATGGCGAGACAGATGGTTATGTAAAAGAGTGGAATATTAATAAAGAGCATGTAACTCTTGGTGTTACAAAGCTTTGATTTAACATACAACAGGAGGATCAAAATGATTGACAAACAGTTTGACAAAGAAACCTTCAAGAAAAGTGTAAAAGACAACGTTAAGTTTCTTTACCGCAGAAAGCTTGAAGAGGCAACTCAGGAGCAGCTTTTCCAGGCAGTAAGCTACACAGTGAAGGATGTGATCATCGATAACTGGCTTGATACACAGAATGCTTATGAAGAACAGGATCCGAAGATCGTATATTATATGTCCATGGAGTTTCTTATGGGACGTGCCCTTGGAAACAACCTTTTAAACCTTGGCGCATACGGTGAAGTGAAAGAAGCTCTTGAAGAGCTTGGAATCGACATCAATGCACTTGAGGATCAGGAGCCGGATCCGGCACTTGGAAACGGCGGTCTGGGAAGACTTGCAGCATGTTTCCTTGATTCCCTTGCAACACTTGGATACAGTGCATATGGCTGCGGAATCCGTTACCGTTATGGTATGTTCAAACAGGAAATCAGAGACGGATACCAGGTTGAGGTTCCGGATGCATGGCTTGAGGAAGGCTATCCATTTGAACTTCGTCGTCCGGAGTACGCAAAAGAGGTACACTTCGGCGGATATGTAAGAGTTGAATATGACCAGGCAACCGGTCAGAACAAATTCATCCATGAAGGATATCAGGCTGTAAAGGCTATTCCATACGATATGCCGATCGTTGGATACGAGAACAATGTAGTAAATACACTTCGTATCTGGGATGCAGCTGCTATCGAAGAATTTGGATTTGATTCCTTTGACAAAGGTGATTACAAGAAAGCCGTTGAGCAGGAGAACCTCGCAAAGGATATCGTAAACGTTCTTTATCCGAACGACAATAAAATGTCTGGTAAAGAGCTTCGTCTGAAACAGCAGTACTTCTTCGTATCTGCAAGTATTCAGGCTGCAATCGAGAAATATAAGAAAACACATAATGATATCAAGAAGCTCCACGAGAAAGTCGTATTCCAGATGAACGATACTCATCCGACTATGGCAGTTGCAGAGCTTATGCGTCTTCTTATGGATCAGGAAGGTCTTGGCTGGGACGATGCCTGGGCTGTAACTACCAAATGTGTTGCTTACACCAACCATACCATTATGGCTGAAGCTCTTGAGAAATGGCCGATCGAGCTGTTTTCCAGACTTCTTCCACGTGTATATCAGATCATCGAAGAGATCAACCGTCGTTTCATCATTGAAGTACAGAACAGATATCCTGGAAACTATGAGAAAATCAAAAAGATGGCAATCATCTATGACGGACAGGTTAAGATGGCTCACCTTGCAATCGTTGCAGGCTTCTCTGTAAATGGTGTTGCAAGACTTCATACAGAAATCCTGAAGAATCAGGAGTTAAAAGATTTCTATGAGATGATGCCAGAGAAATTTAATAACAAAACCAACGGTATCACTCAGAGACGTTTCCTTCTTCACGGAAACCAGAATCTTGCTGCATGGATCACAGACCATATTGGACCAGACTGGATCACAGATCTTTCCCAGATCAGCAAGCTGAAGGTATATGCTGACGATGAGAAGGCTCTTCAGGAGTTTATGAATATTAAATTCCAGAACAAACAGCGTCTTGCAAAATATATTCTGGAGCACAATGGTGTTGAAGTTGATCCTCACTCCATTTTCGATGTACAGGTTAAGAGACTTCATGAGTATAAGAGACAGCTTCTCAATATTCTTCATGTAATCTATCTGTACAACCAGATTAAATTACATCCGGAGATGGAATTCTATCCAAGAACCTTCATCTTTGGTGCAAAAGCTTCTGCAGCATATGAGCGTGCGAAAAAGATCATCAAACTGATCAACTGCGTAGCAGATGTTGTAAACAACGATCCATCAATTGGTGGTAAGATTAAGGTTGTATTTATCGAGAACTACAGAGTATCTAATGCTGAGATGATCTTTGCAGCAGCAGATGTTTCCGAGCAGATTTCTACTGCAAGTAAAGAGGCTTCCGGTACAGGTAACATGAAGTTCATGCTGAACGGTGCTCCTACACTTGGAACCATGGACGGTGCAAACGTAGAGATCGTTGAGGAAGTTGGTCAGGAGAACGCATTCATCTTCGGTATGAGCGCTGACCAGATCATTAACTATGAGAATCATGGCGGATACGATCCAGACTTTATCTACAACACAGATGCTGAGATCCGTCAGGTACTGATGCAGCTGATCAATGGAACCTTCTCCAGCGATACAGAGCTGTTCAGAGATATCTATGATTCTCTTCTGAATACTAAGAACTGCTCCAGAGCAGACCAGTATTTCATTCTCGGAGACTTCAGATCCTATGCTGAGGCTCAGAAGAGAGTGGAGGCAGCTTACAAAGATGAGAAGAAGTGGGCGAAGATGGCACTTCTGAACACTGCATGCAGTGGTAAATTCTCCTCTGACAGAACCATCCAGGAGTATGTAGATGATATCTGGCATCTGGATAAGGTTACTGTAACCAAGAGCGAGGCTGCTGAGAAATAAATAAGGGCAAATTTATTTTGCGAAAAAGATTATAAGACATAATAAAGGCTGTGTTCATGCCAGGATAAATAAATTCTGGCATAGACACAGCTTTTTATATAAGATCAGAAATCTTCTTTCTGCCAGTACTCATAGGGCAGCATATGATACATTTTCCTTACGGTAGTCCGTTGACTGACATAGAGCTTTGCCAGCTTGCGCTTCTGTATATAAAGATCTTTAGGCATTTCTTCAAGGTCGTAGGGAACTTTGTCGTTTACATAATACTTTCCAAAAGAATAGAAAGCAGCATCGCAGTTTGTCTCTCTATAGGCTTCTTCTACAAGCTGGTGAGTCATCTGGTGGTGGTGATGGCCGTACTCGCCGTCTGCGTTGTGAGTGGCAACCTGTTTCCAGTTTTTGTAGTTCAGGACTGTGGCAATATCTGCTTCCATATCTTTTTTCCAGTAGTTCCAGCTGCTGCGATCTTTTCCGATTTTGTCAGGGTAGGAAAGAATCAGATATTTGTCCCCGGTAGCTTTCATTACGGATTTAAATTCTGCGCTTCGAACCGGATCATTTCCACGGGTCATACATACTACCAGATACTTCTCCTCAATCAAATGCCGTCCTCCCCAGAGCAGATCATCATCTGGGTGTGCCACAAACATCACCTTGTCGTAACCATCCAGATCAAGGGCGTCCAGATCGGCAGTAGTTACATGGGGCAGATTCAGGTAAGGATAAAAAAGATAAAGCTTATGTCCGGCAAAGGCAATCGCGCTTAGTATTACAATTGCCGCCAGTAACTGTTTCCAGTGCCGCACTGACCAGGAAAAAAGATCGACAGTGCTGGAACTGGCAGAAAAAATATTTTTCATATTAGGTACTCCATTTCTGAGTTTATTTGTATAGACGAAATCGAAAATGAAATTGATTATTTGTAACAATTATACTATATTTGAGATAAGTTACAAGCTAAGATATAATACCATAAAAAACAATGGAGGATGAATATGAAAGAACTTCTTTACGGAGCAGCATATTATGATGAGTATATGCCGTATGATCGCCTGGATAAAGATGTGGAAATGATGAAAAAAGCGGGAATCAATACCGTTCGAATTGCCGAGTCTACCTGGAGCACCTGCGAGCCGCAGCCAGGAGTATTTGATTTTTCCCATGTGGAAAGAGTAATGGATGCCATGGAAGAGGCAGGAATCAATGTGATTATCGGTACACCTACCTATGCTGTGCCTACCTGGATGGTGAAGGCACATCCGGATGTACTGGCTGAAACAGTAAGAGGAAGAGGCATTTACGGCGCCCGTCAGATCATGGACATTACCCATCCGGTGTACCTTTTCTATGCGGAGCGTGTAATCCGAGAACTGATGAAGCTCACAGCACATAGAAAGTGCGTCATCGGTTTCCAGCTGGATAATGAGACGAAATATTACGGAACTGCTGGAAAAAACGTGCAGGAGCAGTTTGTGAAATATATTCGTGAAAAATTCCATGATGATCTGGATGCCCTGAATTACGAATTTGGCCTGGATTACTGGAGCAATCGAATCAACGCCTGGGAGGATTTTCCAGATGTGCGCGGAACCATCAACGGAAGCCTTGGCGCAGAATTTGAGAAATTCCAGAGAACTCTGGTGGACAAATTCCTCGGCTGGCAGGCTGATATTGTAAATGAATATAGAAGAGAAGACCAGTTTGTAACCCATAATCTGGATTTTGAGTGGCGTGGATATTCCTATGGCATTCAGCCTTATGTAAACCATCTGCATGCGTCCCAGTGCCTGACAATTGCAGGAACCGATATTTACCATCCTACACAGGACGACCTCACTGGCGTAGAAATTGCATTCGGCGGAGATCTGATCCGCTCCCTGAAACAGGATAACTATCTGGTAATTGAAACCGAAGCACAGGGATTTCCTGGATGGACACCATATAAAGGACAGCTGAGATTACAGGCATACAGTCACCTGGCATCGGGAGCGAATAGTGTGATGTACTGGCACTGGCATTCCATTCACAATGCCTGTGAAACCTACTGGAAGGGAATTCTTAGTCATGATTTTCAGGAGAATGCCACTTACAGGGAAGCCTGCATAATTGGTAACGAGTTTGCCCGCCTTGGAAAACATCTGGTTAACCTGAAGAAGAAAAATGAAGTGGCAGTACTGGTCAGCAATGAAGCACTTACTGCTCTGAACTGGTTCCGAATCCAGGAACAGGCACCCGGCGCGGATGCTAAGAGTATCTATTATAATGACGTTATGCGTTGGATGTACGATACTCTGTATCACATGAACATAGAATGCGATTTCATCTGGCCAGAGTCCGAGAATCTGGATCAATATAAAGCAATTATAGTACCAGCCCTTTATGCGGCACCTGATGAGCTTCTCATACGGTTAAATCAGTATGTGGAAAATGGCGGAACCCTGATTGCATCCTTTAAAACTGCTTTTGCAAATGAAAATGTGAAGGTAAGCCATGAGGTGCAGCCGCATATTCTGAGCAACTGCTTCGGAGTCCATTACGATCAGTTCACTTTCCCGAAAAATGTGGGCTTAACAGGGGAAGTTATTCTGAAAAAAACAGATCAGAAAGGCAATGCACACCCAGCTGCGAATGTATTTATGGAGCTTCTGGTTTCGGAAGGAGCAGAAGTGCTGGCATCTTACGAGCACTATAATTGGAAAGATTACGCCGCTATCACCCGAAACCACTACGGAAAAGGCCAGGCCGTATACATCGGCTGCATGACAGACGAGGAAACCCTGAAGTCCGTTTATAAAGCCGTGCTCCCGGAAGCAGACGTAGAAATCCCAGAATACCACTACCCAATTATTGTGCGAAAAGGTTTGAATGATCTGGGAAAAACTGTTTGTTATTTCTTGAATTATTCTGGTATGGAACTGGAAATGCCTTATGATTATAAAAATGGCATAGAGCTGTTAGAAAACACCGCCGTAGAAAATGGCACCGCTCTCCAAATGCCTGCATGGGGTGTGAAAATCGTGGAAGAAGCTTAAAAAGAAACCATAAAAAGTCCCGGTAAACGGTGGAAAGACATCGGTTACCGGAACTTTTTGTGTTACCAGTATTTGTTTGGAACACCAGTAGCGTGATTTGTTTGGTCCGTGTGTTGGTTTATATGCTGGCGGCTTTCTGCCTGGTCTGATTGTGGTTGTAAGGAAAGCGGATATAGGTCTAAATAATTTAATGCACATAAAACGTGATTTTTGTGTTAAGATAGTAATGAAAAACGTGAGAAAATTGCGAATAAAAGCTTATAAAACGTGATGACTTTTCTTGAAGGGGTGAGACTATGTATTTTAGGACGATAAGCGGGAATCCTCGGCAATTCAATTACCGAGATGAAAGCGTAGAATTGTGCATATCTGCACATTGAAATAATATAATAATCTCTTTACTCTTTGATATTAAGCTCTTTGATATTAATGCCGTAACCGGCATACAACAAGTCGAAAATATGTTCGGTTTTCATTGCATGTTTCAATTCATTATGTTATACTATATGTATGAAAGAAAATCTAATACATTATAGAACTTGTGTATGTAATATTAACTACCATATGGTATGGTCGGTGAAATACCGACGGAAGATATTAACCCCAGATATTGAGGAATACCTTCAGGAACTGGTGCAGCAGATTGCTGAGGATAAGGGCTTTACTGTTCATTTATTTGAATGTGGTGAAGGAGACCATGTCCATTGCTTTGTATCAGCTCCACCAAAGCTGTCTATAACAGCAATTGTCAAGTATCTGAAAGGGATCACCGGCAGAAAATTATTCGAACGTTTTCCGGAAATAAGAAACCAGCTGTGGAAGGGAGAGCTATGGAATCATTCCTATTATGTGGAAACAATCGGGTCTGTATCTGAAGAAAATATCCGCCGTTATATTGAACATCAGAGCAAATCGTATTAAATCAAGGTGAAGGGTAAATTTTTATCTGCATAGCTGCTGGAAGGGGGAAAGAGGAATGCTGCTGTCACACAGGACATCTGTAAAAATCCGGCCGGAATATTCCAACATTATAGGACATATGTGTTATGCAGCTTCCAAACTCTGGAATGTCTGCAACTATGAACGCCATCATTATAAAGAACTGGGACTGGAAAAGTATCCTGACTGGTATTATCAGAAAAAAGCACATAAAGAAAATCTGTGGTATAAACAGCTTCCGTCACAGACAGCGCAGGAGACCTGCAAGCAGCTGGACAAGGCATGGAAATCTTTTTATGTCCTGAAAAAGACCGGAGGAATCAAAGCTCCAAATCCGCCCCGTTTTAAACAGGACAATATCCCGGTTACATACATGCAGATGGGGATCCGGCATGAGAAAGGTTCAGATCAATTGCGTCTGTCGCTGCCAAAAGATCTGAAAAGCTATATGGAAGAAACATACGGGATCCATGAAAAATTTCTATATCTTGAAAATAAGATTTTCAGGGACATGGATCATATAAAACAGCTGCGGATCTATCCGCCGGAAAATGGAACATGTGACCTTATTGTTATCTATGAGATTGAAGAGCCGGAACAGCTTTCTCAGAATGGACATTATTTATCTGTTGATCTTGGGCTTCATAATCTGATGACCTGTTATGATTCCGGAAATGGCCGGACTTTTATCCTGGGAAGGAAATATCTTTCGTTGGAAAGATATTTTCATAAAGAGATTGCCAGAGTACAGTCTGTATGGTATGCACAGCAGTCGGAAAGAGGGATAAAATATCCAAGATCATCGAAACATATCCAGAGGCTTTACAGGAAAAAGCAGAATGCAGTGAAGGATTATCTTCATAAAGTGACCAGATGGATTGCAGAATACTGCAGAAAAGAAGACATCCGCTGTGTGGTTGTGGGAGACATCCGAAACATCCGCAAAGAAAATGATATGGGGCATAAGACCAACCAGAAGTTACACGAACTGCCATATAACAAGCTGTATATCATGCTGGAATATAAGCTGAAACTGTATGGAATACAATTGATAAAACGGGAAGAAAACTATACCAGCCAGTGCAGTCCGTTAGCACCAGAAGTATCAAAAAGATATGCAGAAGCATCAAACCGAAAAGAACGGGGCATATATATAACCAACGGAGTAAGATATAATGCCGATGCAGTAGGAGCATTTAATATCCTGCGGAAATATCTTTCCGTATCCGGAAAGCAGAAGGAACTGTCCGTAACCGGACTAAAAAATCCAGAAATAATAAAAGTAGCTGTATAGCCGAAAGGCAAGCAGTATTGGTGTCATGGACGCACCCTGAAAAAAGGCGGTATCCCGCCAGATTTCAGATGCTCTGGTAACTCAGTTACCGAGTAGTTCACGATTATATTATTACAAAAAAGAAAATGCAACTTTGGAAGAAGATTTTTTTGTCAGGACAAAAGATGAACTGGTTCCGGTTGAAGTAAAGGCAAATAAAAATCGCTCAAAATCTTTAAGAAAACTGATTGATAATGAAAGTTACAGCGATATTAAGTGGGGAATAAAACTGGCTGACAGCAATGTGGGAATAGAAAATGGCATTTATACATTTCCATATTTCTGCTCCTTTTTGATTAAAAGATATCTGGCAAAAAAAGGTTAAAGTTAAACGGCTGCCGCATTGTTCAAAGTGTTTTGATAATGCGGCAGCTGTTTATTAATTAAATTCTCTTCAGTTCATAGCTTCTTGTTCCAAGTCCAATCTTCTCACCATGATCCAGAGTTGCTTCCCACTCCACATTCGGATTGGAATCCATAAAGTGGTTGTGGTGGCAATGCCATTCCGGTTTCGCAAGGTTGTCGCCAAGCTGGCTGTTGCGGATTGGTTCTGCAGCAAGACATGCATCTACGCAGGCCTGATCAAGAGCGATGGGATCGAAGCTTGCGAATATTCCGATATCCGGAAGAATCGGAGCGTCATTTTCGCCGTGGCAGTCACAGTTAGGGCTGATGTCCTGAACCAGAGCGATATGGAAGCATGGGCGCCCATGACAGACTGCCTGTGCATACTCTGTCATTTTACGGCAGAGAAGCTCATTGGAATTGCTGTGCGGGTTGTGAATTGCATCAAAACTGCAGGCACCGATACAACGGCCACAGCCCTTGCATTTATCATAATCAATGACAGCTTTTTTCTCTGGATATGTAATAGCATCACTTCCGCATTCTTTTGCGCAGCGTTTGCAGCCGTGGCAAAGGTCTGTTTCGATAACTGGTTTACCACTATTGTGCTGAGCCATTTTTCCGGCACGGCTTCCGCAGCCCATACCAATATTCTTGATTGCGCCGCCGAAACCGGTGGCTTCATGTCCCTTGAAATGAGTAAGACTGATGAATACGTCAGCGTCCATTACAGCACGGCCGATTCTGGCAGTAGGACAGTATTCTGCATTTTCTACAGGAACCTCCACGTCATCGGTACCGCGAAGTCCGTCACCGATAATAATCTGGCAGCCTGTAGAGATGGTGTTAAAACCATTCAGATTCGCGCAATCCATGTGCTCCAGGGCATTCTTACGGCTTCCCGGATAAAGGGTGTTACAGTCAGTAAGAAACGGCATTCCTCCAAGCTCCTTACAAAGATCGGCTACTACTTTTGCATAATTGGGGCGCAGGAAAGCAAGATTTCCAAGTTCTCCGAAATGCATTTTGATGGCCACGAATTTACCATCCATATCAATGTTTTTGATTCCGGCTGCAATACACAGTTTTTTCAGCTTGTCCAGCTGGCTTGTGCCGACTTTACAGCGGAAGTCAGTGAAATATACAGTTGATTTTTCCATAAAATTCCTCATTTCTGATTTTTATTTATCTTCATATTATTCTTGTGATTGCTTTAATGTCAAGTTATTTTTGTACTATAGCGTGCCCTCAAAATCGTTCCCACAAATTGTAACTCACATCTTGCAGAAAGCCTTTTCAAACACGTTTTAAAAGAACTTCAGAACATCCTCCAACTCTCTGCGTCTCGGACGGCTGGGCTCCTCATCGGCTTTTCCCACAGCAATAACGGAAACAATGGTTTCACTTTCCGGAATAGAAAGCATTTCACGAATTTTGTCCCCATCCCGAAGTCCCATAATCAGAGTGGAAAGACCAAGCTCTGTGGCTTTCAGAATCAGGTTTTCGTTCTGAAGACCAAGGTCGTAACAGCCCCATCCATTTCCAATCTCATTATCAGGAGTGCCGTCTGTCTGGAAACCGGCACGGTTATGTACGAAGGTGGTGACGATTAAAGCTGCATGCTCAGTTTTTACATCGTTATTAGCGTAACACAGGCATTCCTTACGAAGCTTCTGACTCATGTCCGCTGATAAAACACAGTAATAACGACCTGTTTCTGTATTCTTCCATGATGGCGCTTCCAAAGCGGCCTGTACAAGCTGCTGGATCTGCTCTTTAGTAACATTTGTATGGGAACTGTACTTACGCACAGATCTTCTGTTCTCAATAAGTGTCTGAAATTCCATGAAAAAGCCCCCTTAAAGTATGTTTTGGCTGTATTTTAGCATAATTCATTGGATGTGAAAAGTTAAAATTTTTTGTAACCTTTCTCCCTATTTATTTGTATAATTAGTGAAGGTACCCGACACAAGAAAATAACAGACCGCTGCTTTTCATACTGATCAGCAGCCAGAGGAGTTCTCATGAGACAACCAGTTCAACAGCTGATCCAGCTCTACCAGAACAATCTTTTTACCGCAGCGTTTAATATTTGTCAGAATCAGATGGATGCGGAGGATGCTGTTCAGGAGACGTTTGTTCAGTATTACACCAGCAGAAAAGAATTTGAAAATGAGCAGCACATCCGGGCATGGCTCCTTCGTGTGGTTATCAATAAGGCGAAAAATATAAACAGGACTTTCTGGAAGAAAAATAAATGCTCTCTGGAGGATTATATGGAAACTCTTTCTTTTCCAGATTCCCAGTCAAGAGATTTGTTTGAAGAGGTAATGAAGCTTCCGGACAAGTACCGCATTGTGATTCACTTGTTTTATTACGAAGATTATCTCGTCAGGGAAATAGCCGAAATCCTGAAGCTTTCAGAAAGCAATGTAAAGGTTCGGCTTTCCAGGGGAAGAGCCTTGCTTAAGGATTCTTTAAAGGAGGAATGGGAAAATGACGAATGGTGAAAAATATAAAAAAGCTTTTTCCGTATTGCAGACTTCAAAGGGCTCATTACAGGAGGTTGAAAATATGGCAAAATTACAGAAAAGAACAAAAATGAAAACTGCAGCTGCAGTGATTGCAGGCTGTATTATCCTTGGAGGAACCGGTACTGCATATGCAGCGAATGTTGGAGGTATCCAGCGCACGGTTCAGATCTGGCTTCATGGTGATCAGACACAGGCGACCTTAGATGTTTCCAATGACGGTACTTATACTATGGAATACTATAATGAGGATGGCACACTTCATCAAACCGGTGGCGGTGGAGTATCTATTGATGCTGACGGAACTCAGCGCGCTCTTACAGCGGAAGAGCTTATGGAGGAAATCAATTCTCCTGATGTAGAATACGAAGAAGATGGAAGCGTATGGGTTTATTTTCATAATCAGAGTATTGACATTACCGACAAATTTGATGATAATAATGTTTGTTTTGTAAAGGTTACAGATGGAAAAGAGACATTCTATTTAACGGTGAAATATAAGAATGGGTACACTTTTTCAAATGATAAATATATAGAACCGTAGAGCTTTTTTCAAACACGCTCTAAAGCGTTTGGTAGGCGTGGAACAGCTGACTTTCATATATGGTGATGTCACCGACATGTTCGTTTAGATAATTGAATTAAGCAAGGATGGCGAGGGGCAAAGGTCTCTCGCCTGATTTACGTAAGGGGGATGAATATGATTTATGAATTAATAGAAACGGGCAGAGCCAGTGCTCTTTTTGCAGGCTGGCAGGATAGTGTGGTCTGGTCCGCATTGCAGGGAGTGATGGGGAAAATATATGTGGATTCTCTGGAAAAACCGGAGAGTGGTGTTGTTATGCTTGGGGATTTCTGCTTCCTGAGTGGAAAACCGGAATCAGAGATCATTTCCGGAGCTTTGACAAATAGTGCATCAGAGGAAGTGATTCTGGTTCCGCAAAATGATGACTGGGCACAGATGATTGTGGAGTGTTACGGGGAGAAGGCAGAGAAAGCGCTCCGTTATGCAATCAAAAAGGAACCTGGGATTTTTGATTTAAAGCAGCTTCAGAAGGTAGCACAGAGTTTGCCAGGAGAGTATGAGATGAGACTGATCGATCAGGAGCTTTTTGAAATTTGCAGAGATACACAGTGGAGTAAGGATCTGACAGCAAACTACGAAAGCTATAGTCAATACAAAGAGTATGGACTTGGTGTTTGCATTTTAACGGGCGGGGAAGTAGTCGCCGGAATTTCCTCTTATTCTGGTTATGGCAGAAGAAGTGACGAGAATCTTGGATGTCATGGTGGAATTGAAATTGAGGTAGTAACCCGTGAGGACTACCGGAGAAAAGGTCTTGCATATATCGGAGCGGCGCGGCTGCTTCTGGAGTGTGACAAACGCGGGCTTTATCCAAACTGGGATGCAGCCAACAAAATGTCAGTAGGACTGGCAGAGAAACTGGGGTATCATTTCAGCCATGAGTATGTGGTTTATAAAGTGAAAAAGTAAGTTGCGGCGAACCTGGAAGTATGATAGAATATGAAATGCTGAAACAAAATGTTATATAATTGTGATTTTTGTTATAAAAAATAAAAGAAAACACTCACAATAGAAGAAAAATGTCAACTGATTGAAAAAGTGGCGGAAGCATTCGGCTGAAAGAATGGGATGTAAGGCTGCTTTTTAGTGGAAGTAGGAGAACTTATGACTGGATTTGAGAAGCTGGAAAACAGTTTAATAGATGTAATAAAGGAAGAACAGGCTAAGCTTGGATTTAAAGAAGAGAAGATTCACTTATATTATCCGCTGTCTTCCCTGAATCATTTCTTCCTGGCACAGGACAGCGCAGATGAAATGGCAGCCCGTCTCCAGAACCTGCCGGAAAAATTGACATCCAAACTGGGAGAAGTGAGGGTGTCTCATAAAGGGGACAGATTCTGCTTTTATATACCGGAGCCAGGAAGCGTTTATGTACATGAGAATATGAAAGAGAATGAATTTATTAAAGTACTTATTGAACTGGTTCAGAAGCATGAATGTACGAAGGTAAAATTACTTGACCTGTTTGCTTCTTACTGGGAAAAAACAGAAAGCCAGGAAATGGACAATGGGGAATTTGATTTCTATATCCGTTTTCTGGATAAGGCAGACGATACGTACTATTACTGCTTTAAGGACGAGGGATTTCACTTTATTTACCATAGATTTCTGCCAGAGGATTATGAGGATTTTGGATTTTGAACAAGCGTAAATCTTGACAAACAAGAAAACTTGTGCGTATATTGTAAAAAAGCTGTTGCTTGTTCATTACAAAGGAGGAAATCGAAATGGATTTGAAAAACTATTCAACAGGTGTCCAGCACATTGGAATTCCAACGAACGATATTGATAAAACTGTAGATTTTTACCATAAACTGGGTTTTGAAACAGTTTTTGAAACAGTTAATGAAGAGGCGGACGAGAAGGTTGTATTTCTGAAGCTTGGAACTCTGGTTGTGGAAGCCTATGAGAATCATGTAGCAGTCTTTCGTGCTGGAGCAATTGATCATGTTGCACTCGATGTTAAGGATATAGAAGAAATTTATCAGTACATTAACCAGGCTGGTTTGAATACCACACAGGACAGTATTCATTTTTTACCATTCTGGGAAAATGGAGTAAAGTTTTTCACTATTGAAGGTCCGAACAAAGAGAAGGTTGAATTCAGTCAGTACTTATAAAGGATATTTACAACAGGAAAGGGGCTGTCACACTAAGTGCGACAGTCCCAGTTTTTTAGGCTATGAATTAAGATGTCATGTATGCATGGATATTTGCTAACTGCTGTGAAGGGAAACGTCCAGGTGCTCATAGCACTGTTAGTTTCATTGTCTGATTATCGGCAGAGCTTAGGGGAGATTCCATAATATTTCTTGAATACTTTGCTGAAGTAACCGGAATCTTTATAGCCGACAAGAGAAGAAACTTCTGTAATACTGGTATTTCCCTGTTCCAGTAATCGTCTGGCATGTTCCATTCGGACTGAAAGTATATAATCTGTAATGGTGCATTTCATATATTTGTTGAATATTTTCCGAATATAGCTGGCATCCAGAACAACATTTTCCGAAATTTGCTTCACTGATAACTCCTCATCCATATAATGCTGCTGAATATAATCCTGAACCAGATGAATTATTTCCGATGCACGTGAAGGCTTGGAATTGCCAGAAAGCAGAATCGCTTTCTGACATATGTGAAACAACAGATCACAGCTGTCATGTGTTGAGGATTTCAGAAAAATATTTGGATATAAAACAGGGTCATTATCCAGCACATCATTGATATTAATTTCTTTTTCTGAAAGAAAAGAAAGAATGATGGAAAAAAGCGGAGATAATAGAAGCTGAGCAGTATACATGTCAGAATTCTGCAGCAAAACCTGTTGTTCAATTTCCAGCAGTACCTCTTTCGCATCTTCCAATGATGTCTGACGCAATGCCATAAGAAAGCGGTTGTAAATATCCAAACCAGCAAAGCGTGGCGAAAATATATGATTATTATTGCTATAGCGGTAAATGGGATTGTCCTGTGATGTCTTATATTGTAAAGCAAGTAAAGCTTTTTGGTAGCTGTCCGCTATCTGACCAGAATCTTCTGCAATGGTTCCAATTCCGAAAGCAAGATCTATAGAAAACCATTTTTGAATAAATGTTTTGACGGTTTTCATAAAATCAAAGGAAAAATTCTCCGCTCTTTTTTGTGTCTGAAAATTAAAAAGGTAAACAATGTTATTATAAGTATCCTGGAAAGAGTAATAGTTAACTGTTGAATTTATCAATTCATCCAGGCAGTTTTTTACACTGAATTTCAGAAGAGATAAATTTAATTTATTAAGCTCCTGGCAGGAGATATAATTAAATTCTACTATGGCAATCTGATAAATATCTGATACTTTCCATTGGTCAAAAAGATATTTTGCACCATCATCAGATTCAGATGGTTCTTTTGAGAAGGAAAGAAGAGAATACATATAATTATCCAGGGTAAAGTCATGCAATTTCTTTTTGCGAATAGTTTCCTGCTGCTTCTGTTTATATTTTTGTTTCAGAGTTTGAAGAAGCTCAGAGAGTTCATCCGGAGATATTGGCTTTAGCATATAGTCTTCAACCTGGAGTTGTATTGCCTTTCTGGTAAATGAGAAATCGGAATATCCGGTTATAAATACAATCATAATATGTGGATATTCTTCCTTGATTTTTTCTGCCAGTGTTAATCCATTGATATGGGGCATATTAATGTCCAGAAAAACAATATTAATAGTATTTTTTGAAAGCTCAAAAAGAACTTCCTCTCCGTTCTGAGCAAGGCAGCAGACCTGGAAACCAAGGGAATGCCAGTCTACGGCAGTAAGCATGTAATTACGAAAATATAGTTCATCGTCAGCTATTAATACACGTATCATAATTCCTCCCAATTCTTTGGTATACAGATGACAACAGCTGTACCGGTATCTTTTTGACTGAAAATCCGAAATTTGCATTTGTTATTGTAGTAAAGGAAAAGTCGGTTGTAAACACTTTTCAGTCCGAAATGATCTTCTGCTTCAGGAGAATTCAGATAACGGCGAAGCTTTGCCTGTTCCATTCCTACTCCGTTATCACAAACACATAAAGTAATATGGTCAGTCCGTACTCTGGAGATAATCTTGATAATTCCCGGAGATGTTTTTTCCTTTATTCCATGATATAAAGAATTTTCTACAAGAGGCTGTAAGGTCATTTTAGGGATTATGTAGTTTTCTGCCTCTGGTTCGGCTTCAATCTGGAAATCCAAAATAGTAGCATAACGGTATCTCTGAATGAGCAGATAATTTTGCAGCATACGGAATTCTTCACGAATTGGAATCAGTTCTTTTCCATTACTGAGCACGCAACGATAATAATCTGCAAGATATTTTGTTACAGTGGCTGCCTGTTTTTCCTGTTTTTGATAGCAGGAAATATAAATCAAATCCAATACGTTGTAAAAGAAATGGGGATTGATCTGAGCCTGCATTAAGGAAAGTTCATATTTTCGTTTCTGACGCTCATCCTGCTTGATCTGTGCAGTCAGTTTTTCCAGTTCCTGAACCATGTTATTAAAATTATTGGATATATCTCCGATTTCATCGTTTTGCTTAAGATTAGAGCGAACTTTTAAATCTCCAAGTTCGACATACTGCATTCTTTCAGAAAGATATTCCAAAGGGTCTGTAATAAGTCTGGTAAAAGCAGAAATCAGAAAAATAATAGTGATTGTGCTTAATATCAGGATAAGAACCAGTAAAAACATATTTATAGTAAAAGTGGATCTGAGGCTTTCCAGTGGAGTTTCATTGACCAGAATATAATCAAGAAAGCCTGCGGGAGTCCAAGTCAGCATGTGCTTTTTTTGTCTATGTTTATAACCTGGGAACCGGTTTTAGCGCTATATATAAAAGAATAACTGTCAGGATCTGCCTGACACAAAGAAGTGCTTTCTGAATTGGAAATCACAATTCCCTGTTTGGAGTTGATTATATAATAGTTTTGATTTAAATTGTCAAACATAGAAGAAATAGTAGCAACTTTTGTGTTTAAAAATAAATAACCAAGTGTTTTTCCGGTATTAATATTGATCACTCTTTTTGAAAATGTTAAAACTGGTGAATCGGTTCCGAGATATGCACGCTTCTGTATATTGAGAAACTGATTCTGCGGAACCCCGGTTGAAGGAATAGAATCAAGCAGTTCTTCCTTGATTTTGCTGAGATCAGGTTCCCTGTCGGTACCGGCGCAGACAATTTTATCATTTACAGTGAGATAAACCACAGAGTCTACAAAAGAAAATAAGTGCAAGTTATAATTAAAAGCAGACTTCAGGTAGGAATTAGCTGGATTGCTAAAATAATAACTTTGAGTTTGGTTGATTGTGCTGATCAATTCATTTGAGCAGAGAATGACATTATGATATTGGGTTTTCATGTCATTGTGGAGTAGATGACACTCATTTTGAATATGCTCTATAGAACTTTTTAGCTCTTTTTGCGAAAACTGGTAATTGGCGAAAATAAGTAAAACAATGTTTTGCAGCAATACAAGAAACATGATGATAAGAATCAGTTTCTTTTTTAATGTAAAGTCAGGTAATGCCAACTGTTTTGCAGACATGATTTCTCCTCCGGTTCCGAAATAAAGTAATCTCACAATATAAGATAAGTACAAAATAATTTTAAGGATTCACGTACTGTAAACCTGTAATGAATTATAACATTATCGTATGGAGAGTTAAAGCTGAACAAAAGAAATGCCTGTTTTTTCTAAAAAGAAGCCTGTTTTTTCCAGATGAAGAAAAGAAGCCTGTTTTTTACAAAAACAAACCTATAAAACACAGGAAATTGTTAATGAAATCGAAGATAATAGAGCCATCAAATACAACAGGTAATCAAAAAGGAGGATTAAGAAATGAAAAAAAGAGTAATCAGTTTTATGATGTCGGCAGTCCTTACATTGTCAGGACTTGGCTGCTATGGACTTGCAAATGTGCATGCAGAAACAGATACGAATGTTGAACGGAAATTAAAAATTTTTGCACATTATGCAGAAGCGGAGAAACCGATTCTGGATTATGCAATCAGCAAAGTTCAGGAGAAATACCCAAATGTAACGTTCGAAATTGAGGCACATCCTAATGATGATGGTCAGACATTAAAGACACGTGCCGCAACAGGAGATATGCCTGATATTGCACATGTAAATGCCGGAGATGTGGAATCACTTTCAGCAAGTGGCAGCTTACTTGATGTAGCCGAGTATGTAAAGGACACCGGATATGCAGATAAAATGACCGAATCTGCAAAGGGAACTGAAGTCTATGATGATGGAAAAACATATATTTTCCCGGACTCCGGAGCTTCTGCAATTCTGCTCTATTACAATAAAAAGGTATTCGAAGATAATAACATTAAGATACCGGAAAATTATGATGAACTTCTTGAGGCAACGAAAGAACTGGTAGCAGATGATATCATTCCATGTGCTCTTTTTGCCAAGGAAGGTTTTGTGAGCGGCGCATTTTTCGATATGTTTGCGCTGAAATCAAATCCAGCTGGTTTAAAGGCTTTATCAGAGGGAAAGGCTCATGCATCAGATAGTGGATATGCAGAGGGCATTAAAAAAATGGTTGACCTTGTAAATGAGGGATTCTTCCAGGCTGGATGTACATCTACAGACTATGAGACAGCACAGAATCTGTTTACGTCAGGTCAGGCAGCAATGTTTATTAACGGTGACTGGGATATTTCTTCTTTAGTAGAAAAAATGGGCGATGATGTAGGGTATTTTGAATCCTATCCTATGGCTGATGCTGGAAAAGAGCAGGATAATTACTATGCATTTTCCGGTGGCTTTACATATGAGGGATATGCTGTTTCTTCTGATACAGAGGATCCGGAGCTTGTTGCTGATATCGTTTCAATTTTGGCAGAGGGTACTGTAGAAGGAAACTATATCTATCAGTCCAAAATTCCAACTGTAATTAATATAGATTCTTCTATTGAACCGAATACTCCGGTTCCGGAACTGGCAAAAAAAGAAGCTGAAGAATTAAAGAACATGGATTTCCAGACTGCATGGACACACACTTTGAAAAATGCTGAGTTTGCCACAAGTTTTGTAGAATTATTACAGGAAATGCTTACAGGAATGGATGCAGATGATGTGATTGTGTCTATTGATGATCTCGTAGACAGCGTTGGTGGAAACTAAGAGTATAGACAGAGGTGAATATATATGAATAAGGTGATGGCAGATAAGAAAGCAATAATGATTTTTACACTGCCTTGTCTGATCTTCTTTGGGCTGATAGCCTTTTATCCGGTCTTTCAAACTGTAATCATGAGTTTCTTTGACTGGGATGGATTGACGACCAAAACATTTACCGGACTTGCAAACTACATAAAACTTTTTCAGGACAGAATATTCTGGACATCTTTCCGCAATAGCTTTCTGGTTGCAGGAGTTCTGATTGTTTTTGAAGTAATTCTTGGAACGTTTCTGACACTTGTGCTTATGGATAAGAGGATTCAGTGCAGAAAATTTATTCGCAGCAGTTTATTCATACCAGTTGTTTTGTCAGTAACAGTAGTGTGTCAGCTGTGGTCCTCCATATTAAATCCGGAAATTGGACTGATCAATCAGATTTTCTCTGCATTAGGTCTTGATTTCCAGCAGCAATGGCTGTCAGACAAGCATGTGGCGATTTTGGTCGTGGCATTTGTAAACGCATGGCAGTACATGGGATATCAATTTGTAATTATTTATTCAGCGGCAAATTCTATTCCAACAGATTATATTGAAGCCAGTCGTATTGATGGTGCTACCAGATGGCAGACAAATTTTTACATTATTTTGCCTATGCTGAGAGATACGCTGAGAAACTGTCTGATCTTTGCTGTGACAGGTGGATTTAATATTTATTCGCAGATGCAGCTGCTTACTCAAGGTGGTCCTGGAACTGCTACATATAGCCTGACTTATATGACATTCCGCAGTGCATTCAAACTTAGAAAATATGGATATGGCTGTACTTCAGCAGTATCGCTAATGCTTATGTGTCTGGCTTCGATTGCAGTTATTAACATGCTTATGAGCAAGAAGAAGGAAAATGAATGATGGAAAGAATCAAAGTAAGATCTCACAAGGCCTGGGTACAAACAATTATATTATTGATATTTGCCTGCCTTAGCATATACCCACTATTATATCTGACATGCTATTCGCTGAAAACAAACGATGAAATATTCTATTCAAATCCTTTTGGGCTTCCTTTGCATCCGCAATGGAGCAACTATATAAAGGCAATTACAACCTTTGATATTATGACATATTTTAAGAACAGTCTGCTTACTACTGCCATTGCGTTGGTTGGTGTTTTTATTCTGATTTTGCCATTTTCCTATGCAGTAGCAAGAATGAAGTGGAAGTTAAAGGGAGCAGCCTCCATGTTTATTTCAATCGGCCTTTTTATCCCTTTGCAGGTCAGCCTGATTCCTCTTTCTGTTCTTATCAAAAACATGGGACTTGCGAATACTCACTGGGCATTGATTTTGCCGTATATTGCTTTTAATCTGGCATTTCCGTTTATGATAATTTCATCCTCTTTTCGGGCTCTGCCTGCTGAACTGGAAGAGGCAGCGGTAATTGATGGAGCAAGTATTTATAAAACTTTTTTTTCAATCATGCTTCCACTGGTAAAACCTGCAATCACTTCAGGAGCTTTATTTGCCACACTGGGAATATGGAATGAGTATATTCTTCCAACGGTTATGATTTCCAGTAATGAGCTGAAAACTTTGCCGGCAGGACTCGCAACCTTTGTGGGACAGCACAGTACCAGCTGGGGAGCTATGGGTGCAGCAATGATGATTGCCAGTATACCTACAATTATTCTGTACCTGTGCTTCAGTGACAAAATTGAAAACTCTCTTACCGTGGGAGGCGCAGTAAAAGGATAATTAATTGATAAAAGGACTTTTTTACCATATGGGACAGGCATTCGATACATGAATGCCTGTAAAGAAAAGGAGAATATATTGTTATGCAGAAATTATACTATCAGTTTCCGGAAACCTGGTTCGGTGATTGTATGCCATTTGGACATGGGGATAAATTCTATTTATATCATCAGAGAGACACCAGAAAACCGGGACCATTTGGAGAGCCGTTTGGCTGGGATTTAGCAACAACCTCTGATTTTGTTCACTATGAAGACTGTGGTGTGGCAATTCCAAGAGGAACTGATGAAGAGCAGGATCAGTTTATTTTCGCAGGAAGTGTTTTTGAAGCAGAAGGACAGTATCATATTTTCTACACCGGTTACAACCGTGATTATCCAGCTCTTGGAAAACCGTCTCAGGTACTGATGCATGCATATAGTGATGATCTGGTTACCTGGCACAAAACTCAGGATGCTCTTACCTTTACACCTCAGGAAGGCTATGATCCAGATGACTGGAGAGATCCATGGGTGATTCGTGACGAGGAAAATGACCAGTACTTACTGGTTCTTGGAACAAGACTGCAGGGACCGAAAACAAGACAGACCGGTAGAACTGTTAAATTTACTTCCAAGGACCTGAAGAACTGGAAATTTGAAGGCGATTTCTGGGCACCGGACCTTTATACCATGCATGAAATGCCAGACCTGTTTAAAATTGGTGACTGGTGGTATCACATTGTAACAGAATACAGTGACAGAAGCAAAATGGTTTACCGCATGAGCAAGAGCCTGAATGGTCCATGGATCGCACCGAAAGATGATGCATTTGATGGCAGAGCTTATTATGCAGGACGTACCTTTGAACTGAATGGACAGAGAATTCTGTTTGGTTGGGTTGCAACGAAAGACAAAGATGATGATGACGAAAACTTTATCTGGGCAGGAACCTTCATGGCGCATGAGGTATACCAGAAAGAGGACGGCACTCTTGGTGTAAGAATTCCGGAAACAGTATGGAATGCTTTTGACAAAGAGGAAAAGAAGGACGATTTTGTAATCGATACACCAACTAAGAGCTCAGAAGTAGTTATTGGAAGAAATACCGGTGACATTTTCAAGTTCGAAGCAGATGTGGAATTCTCTGATGGTACAAGAACATTTGGTGTAAGATTTTATGAGGATGAGGACAAAGCAGAATCTTATCAGTTTGTATTTAATACTACAGAGAACCGTTATGTATTCGAGAAAAAACCGAACTGGCCATGGCCAGCAAATCAGAACATCGGACTGGAAAGACCAATTGATCTGATCCCTGGAAAGAAATATAATATCCGTATGATCGTGGATGATACAATTGCTACCATTTATGTTGATGGTGTGGCTTTGAATGCACGAGCATACAAGAGACCGGGAGAAAGCTTATCCCTGTTTGCTTCTGAGGGAAGCCTGAAGGTTACAAATTGTAAGGTTACTATAGGTTTAAAGTGATAGTTTACTAGAGTGTGTTTGAAAAATAATTTTTTAGGTATCATAAGACGGGGCTGATCTTATGGTACCTTTTTTGTGTGGCGTTAGAGAATTGTTGTAACTCGAATGAAGATTTATACAAAATACACAATTATGAGCGCTATTTAATACATTTTACACACTAAATTACAACAACATCACAAAAAACAAAAATATATATTGTACTTATTGACATACAAGATAAGATGTCATATAATGTATACATACAAAGCAAGACAACGTTAAAACAAATGTTAAAAGGAGGTAATTTATGAAACGAAAAGTAATAAGCACGGTAATTGCAGCATGTATGGTAGTGGGGACAATGGCTAGTTTTGGAACGAGCGTAAATGCAGCTACATCAAAATCGGAAGACAGTGGAGAAAAGGTTACATTAAAACTTTTCCATAACTGGATCAATGTAGATGAGGCACCGTATTTTGAAGACATTGCTGAAGAGTTTGAGTCAACACATCCAAATGTGGACATTGTTGTTGAGAATGTTGGAGATCCGGATTATAAGTCTAAACTTAAGGTTATGCTTGGTGCAGATGATGCTCCTGATATTTTCTTTTCATGGAGCGGTGAATTTGCATATAAGTTTGCAAGAGCGGGAAGTGCACTGGATCTGACAGAATACTATGAAGAGGATTCTGAGTGGAAAGATAGCTTTATCCAAGCTGCGCTTGAGCCATTTCAGTATGAGGAAGGCATTTATGGAGTACCGGTACGAGTTGACGCCAAGCTGATGATTTATAACAAAGATTTATTTGAAAAATATAATGTAGAGGTGCCGACTACATATGATGAATTTTTAAACGTATGCCAGACGTTTAAAGATGCAGGAATAACGCCATTGGCTATGGGAAACAGTGATCCCTGGACAGCTTGCCATTATATTTCCACATTTAACAGTATGTGTGTACCAAGTGATGTACGTGCAGTAGATAATAATTATAAGACTGGTACATTTACAGATGATGGATATGTGCAGGCACTGAATATGCTAAAAGACTTGAATGACAAAGGGTATTTTACAGAAAATACGAACTCTATAGACTTCGAGGTGGCAAGAAATGATTTCCTTACAGGAAATGCAGCTATGACGTATATGCAGTCTATTGAATTCAGACGATGCGCAGAAAATAATCTTAATGCAGGTGCATTTAAGATTCCATTCCCAGAGGGAGAAGATGGAGATCCGGAACTGGTAACTGGTTCACCAGATGGATTTATGATTTCAAAATCCTGTAAGAATCCGGAAGTTGCCATTGAATTTCTGAAGCTTATGACCAGCAAGCCATGGCAGGAGAGGATGATCACACAGTTATCCAGTCCGGCATCTGTACAGGGAATTCATAATGAAGAAAATTCAGATGCATTGACTTTGCAGGCAGTTGATATTTACAGTAAGGCTTCAGGTTTTGCGAATTGGCTTGATGCAGATATTCACAGTAAGATTGCAGATGTTTATGTACCTGGGCTGCAAGAGGTAATTGCAGGATCTGTGACACCAGAGGACTTGATGTCCGAGGTGCAGGAAATTGCAGAAGAAGTTCAGAGTGATTCAGAAGAATAATAGAACGAACTGTCCATGGGAATAGATAATTCCCATGGACAGCAAAAGGAGATTCGGGAATGAGTATCTATAAAAATAAAAAAATCATAGTACTGTTCCTGGCACCGGTAACTATAGGATTGCTTGTTTTTGTGTATTATCCTCTGATACAGACAATTATAGGTAGTTTGTATAAATGGGTATCCTATTCACCGGATAGGAAGTGGGTAGGAATAGCAAATTATTTGGCCATATTTCAGAAAAAAGGATTCTTAAGAATACTGTTCAATAATACTATATATGCAATCCTTTCTGTCGTGTGTCAGGTGGGTTTGGCGATGGTAATGGCAGCTTGCCTGGAAGAAATATTTATGAGAAAATTTCAGAAATTTTTCAGGACAGTGTTATTTATTCCGTCATTAATTTCTATGTCAGTTATTGGCCTTTTGTGGAAATGTATTTTTAACCCTAATACAGGGCCGCTGAACCAATTATTGGTACAGGTTTTCCACGTTCAAAATCCACCCGGCTGGCTGGGTGATGCGAGTCTTGCAATTTTCTGTTGTATCTTTATTTCCCAGTGGCAAAATGTTGGATATTGTATGCTGCTTGATCTGATTGGCATCCAGAAGATCCCGCAGGAAATTCATGATGCCGCACTTATAGATGGTGCCAGTTCAGTAAAAAAATTTTGGTACGTAACGTTACCTATGAGTAAAGAGTCTATGTTGGTAACTGCACTTATAACAACAATTGGAAGTTATAAGATTTTTACAGAGATACAGATACTGACAGGTGGTGGCCCGGGAAGAGCAACCGAGGTTCTTGCCACTGCAATGTATAGGGCAGCTTTTAATAACGATGAGATGGGTGTGGCAAGTGCGTATGCGGTAGTGATATTTGTGATTACTCTGGTATTATCTTTGATACAAATGAAGCTATCCAGAACAGGAGAGGAGGCAGAACAATGAAATATAATCGATGGTATTCTTCCATTGGGAAAATACTGGTGTTTCTGTTCTTTTGTCTGTTTGCAGTTGCTATTATATTACCACTTGTATGGATGTTGATCTCCAGTGTGAAAAACAATACGGAGTTTTTGTCTTCACCGTGGTCACTTCCAGATAAAATACATTGGGAAAATTATGCATATGCTGTGAAATATGGTGTTGGTCAGTATTTTTTTAATAGTATCATTGTAACAGTTGGAACTGTAATTATGACTGTGCTCTGTTGTTCACTGGCCTCCTATGTATTAAGCAGGTTTGAGTTTAAAGGGAAAAATCTCATATTTATTATGATTGTGGCAGGAATGATGATTTCACCAGAAGTAAATCTGGTTTCCTTGTTTAAACTTATGCAGAAACTAAAATTGTATAATACATATCTTGGATTAATTATTTCCTATAGTGTATTTCAGTTTCCGTTTACAGTGCTGCTGTTTCGTTCTTATATGCTGTCTCTTCCAAAATCTGTGGAAGAAGCTGCTATGTTGGATGGTTGTTCTGTAATACAAATGTTTACGAAAATTGTGTTACCAATGAGCAAACCAATATTATTTTCAGGAGCGTTGTTTGCCACAATGCATGCATGGAATGAATATATGTTTGCTACGGTATTTGTAGAAAGTGATAAGTTAAAAACAGTCCCTGTTGGTCTGGTTTCTTTGCAGACTGCTTTAAGAACAGATTATCCTGTTTTGATTGCAGGATTGACAATATCAGCTGCTGTAGTAGTTGTTGTTTTTCTGATATTCCAGAAGCAGTTTGTCAGAGGGCTTGCACAGGGAGGCGTGAAAGGATAGAAAATATGAGAATACTAGGTTTGGGTGATTGTTGTGTGGATTATTATATTCACAAAAAGATGGCGTTTCCAGGAGGAAATGCATTTAATGTAGCGGTGTATGCAGCGGAGAATGGCGCTGAAGCAGGATTTTTAGGAACAGTAGGTGATGATGTCATAGGAGAACATATCCTGAAATGTGCCAGAGAAAAGCATGTAGACATTTCACATTGTCCTGTGAAGCATGGAGTATCCGGACGGGCTGCGGTCAACATTGTTGATGGTGACAGAGTATTTGTTAGTGGTTATTTTGAAGAAAAACATGGTGTTGGAAGTTTGTACCCACCTATGTTGAGCAGTGCAGATCTGAACTATGTAGAATCATTTCAGCTTGTACACAGTTCCTGCTATGCACATGTAGAAAATCAGATTGAAAGAGTACGTGCATTAGGACCGATTATCAGCTTTGATTTTTCATCTGAAGATAAATATCGTACGGATGAATATCTGAAACAGGTAAGTCCAATGGTAGATATGGCACTGTTTTCCTGTGAAGATATGTCGGATGAAGAGTGTATTAGCTTTGCCAAAAAAGTACAAGGATATGGTGGTGCACATGTGCTGATGACCAGGGGAAAAGGTGGACAGCTGTTGGTAACAAAAGATGGTCTGTGCCATAAGGGGCAGGCAAAATTAATACAGGCCGTAGATACTATGGGCGCAGGAGATTCTTTCTTTGCCGCATTTTTGGTAACTTTGTTAAAAGAAGGATGGACCAAAGACAGTATCATTACAGAATCTATGATAGAAGTTGCTTTTGCAGCTGCAGCAGATTTTTCAGGACGTAACTGTTTAAGAGAAGGATCTTTTGGTATGGGACTTTCTATTGAAATGTAAATAATGAAATGCAAATAAAAGGAGGAAAAAATGCTTAAGTTTAATGAGGATGCAATCAAAAAAGACGTGGAAGAGACACTTGCACTGCGCAAAGATGTGGAAGCTGCTGTGAAAAAAATTTGCGAGAAAGGTTATAACAATATTTTTCTCGTAGGTATTGGCGGTACATATGCAGTTGCAGAAGAATTAATGTCTTATCTTAAAGGACATTCCAAAATTGAAATATATCTTGAAAATGCAGCGGATCTGACAGCTGAAGGAAATACAAAGCTTGGAGAAAAGTCTGTTATGGTGATCACATCGGCTACAGGAAATACTCCGGAAATGACAGATGCTGTGCGTTATGGCAAGGAAAAAGGAGCTACGATTTTTGGATTTGTGGATGAAAAAGATTCTCCTCTGGCAAAAGAAACTGAAATTTTGTTTTCATGCAAAGGTGGAGCTTATCTGAAGCTGCTTGTGACTATGCTGGCGTTCATGAAAGAAAAGGGAGAATTCGAATTGTATGATCTCTTTTATCAGCAGGCAGAATCATTAGGGGATGCATTAATTAATGTGCAGAAAGAAGCGGATAAAAAAACAGAAGAATTTGCAGAAAAACATGGTGAGGACAGTATGCACTATGTTGTTGGCGGAGGAATGTTAAAAGGTGCAGCTTATAGCTATGCGATGTGCTACATGGAAGAGATGCTGTGGATGCGTACAAAATCTATTTCCTGTGCAGACTTTTTCCATGGTACACTTGAAATTATTGAAAAAGATACGAATGTAACTCTGTTTAAAGGGGAAGATCATGGCAGAGCTCAAGCAGAACGTGTAGAACGTTTCTTACCTAGAATCTGCGATAATATTACAGTATTTGATACAAAAGAATATCATACACCTGGAATAGATGACACATTCAGAGAAATTTTGACACCAATGATAATGGCTGCTATTTATGCACGTATTAATGTGCACCTGGAAAATGTAAGAAAGCATCCAATGGAAATCAGAAGATATTATCACAAACTGGATTATTGATGTGAAAGATAAAACAATAAAATTGAGGAGGTCATATTATGAAAATCGATTATAAAGCAGTCGTAAAAGAAATTCTGGATTCAAGAAAGGAAAATGGAGGTATTCATGCGATTTACTTCGCTGCCTGCGGTGGTTCTAAAGCAGGATTAACAACTGCTGACTTTTTCTTAAAGTGTGAGTCAGCAACAATAGATAGTCATGTGTATACTGCAAAAGAGTTTGTACTTTGTCCACCTAAGGCTTTTGACGAAAATTGTATTGTAGTTACCTTGTCTGCAAGCGGAACTACACCAGAGGCTGTTGCAGCTGCAAAAGCAGCAAAAGAAAAGGGAGCAGTGTCTATTACAATTGTAGGTAAGAAGGATTCTCCACTTGCAGAGCAGGGAGACTATGTATTCTTTAATGGTGATGAGCCGAAGTATCAGTACTCCACATGTTCTATGGCAGTAGCTCTGCGTTTTGCAGTAGAACTTTTACAGCAGGCGGAAGGATATGAGCACTATGATGACATGCAGCATGGTTTTGATATACTGGATGATGTGATCAAAAAAGCACGTGAATATGCAGAGCCAGGTGCTATCCGATTTGCAGAAGAACATAAAGATGATAAAGTGCTTCATGTTATGGCCACAGGCGCAAATTATAACGTAGCGTATACAACAACTACATGTATTTTAATGGAGTGCCAGTGGATTCACTCAAATCCAATTCATAGTGGAGAGTTCTTCCATGGACCATTTGAAGTTGTAGATAAGGAAGTTCCATTTCTTGTACTTGTGGGGGTAGGAAGAGAAAGAGAAATGGATGAAAGAGCTGTTGATTTCTTGAAAAAATATGGAAAACGCATCACAGTGTTGGATGGTAAAGAGTTTGGTATTGATATACTCGGCCCAACAGTTGCAGAGTATTTAAGCCCGCTGGTGTTTACCGGAGTACTGAGCAGATACAGCCACCGTCTTGCAGATGCTCGTAATCATTCCGTATATGTACGCCGATATATGTGGCATGTTCCTTATTGATTGGGAAAATGGCATAGAACTGGCTTGAAATACGATAGCCTAGATGAAGGTGAAATATCTAACGCTGGTAACTTTTAGAGGAATATACTTAGAAAGCTTGCTGGATCGGAAAAAAGATTATATAATATAAAATAAAAGCGTATATGTTTAGAGACATATACAGATGAATGAGGTGCATTATGAACGAATTAGATCCGCAGAGTATTGTTCCGCTATATAAACAGTTGAAGGACTTGCTTCTTCAGGAAATTAAAGAGGGAATTTATAAAGCAAATCAGAAAATTCCGACAGAATTGGAATTAAGTGAAAAATATCAAATTAGTCGAATGACTGTTCGGAAAGCACTTGCTGAACTGGTGGAAGAGGGCGTTCTGGCGAAAAAACAGGGAAAAGGAACATTTGTGCAGGAAGAAAAGATGACAGAGGATCTTTCAAGCCCAAATAGTTTTACCAATCTCTGTAAACGTAATGGCAAAGTTCCAGGAGGCAAGACGTTAAAATGCACACTTCAGGAGGCAAAAGACAGAGATCGGCAGCTGTTAAAATTAGAAAATGGTGAAATGGTTATTTTGGTAGAGCGTGTGCGAACAGCAGATGATGTACCTGTTATGCTGGAAAAGCTTTATTTTCCAGGACATTTGAAAAATATACTTGTAGAAGATTTGAATAATGCATCTTTGTATCAGATCCTTCTTGAAAAGTATGGACTGCAGTCTGGAAACTCAGTGATGGAAATTAGTGTGTGCGAGGCTACGCCAGAAGAAGCAGCGGAGTTGAAAGTAAAAACAGGGACACCTTGTTTATTGATGGAAGAAATTGTGTATGATCAATATGATAAGCCCTTCCATCGAACCAAGTCAGTGCTGCGAGGTGATAAATTTAAATATATCAGTCCGCGAATGAATGTGGTAAAGCATGTGAACAGTAATTAAACAAAAAGCCGGAAGCCTTGAATGTGGTTTCCGGCTCTTTTAGAATACGTGGAGGCTTGTAATGAAATTAGAGAAAAAGGTTAAAAAAAAATTAGAGGATCTGGGGATTTTTTTACTTTCTGGTTTTCTGATTGGTATTGCAACATATAATTTTGCATCGGCATTTTCTTTTCCTATGGTTGGGTTTACTGGGATAGGGTTGATAGGTTATCATTTATTTGGGATTCCTATAGGTATGACTGTGGTTTGCTTAAATATACCGATGGCTCTTATTTCATGGAAAATACTAGGACGGGAATTTTTGGAAAAGTCTATACTGTGTATTGCAAGTGTTGCTTTTTTTACAGATTATATTGCACCATTGTTTCCGAGATATACTGGAGAAACGCTTCTGGCAGTTTTGTGTACAGCGACTTTATCAGGAATTGGTTATGCTCTAATGTATACAAGAAATGCATCAAGCGGTGGGACTGATTTTATGATTATGCTTGTGCGAAAAAAATTTCCCCATCTTTCTTTAGGTTCATTAACATTGATTCTTGATTCGTCAGTTATTATTTTGGGAGTATGCCTAGTGTCAAAAAGTGCAGACAGTCTTTTGCTTGGAATTTTAATTACTTTCTTAATATCGGTAGTTATAGATAAAGTAATGAATGGATTTTCAGCAGGAAAAATGACGATGATTATTTCGCATTATCCAGAGCAAATTGCTCAGATGATTGCACAAAAAGTAGGAAGAGGGGCAACATTTCTTTGGGCGGAAGGCAGTTATACACATAATCATAAGAAAATAGTGCTTTGTGCTTGTAATAATAAAGAATTGTATATTATTCGAAAAAATGTATTGTTGATAGATCCTGAAGCTTTTGTTGTCATTATGGATTCAAATGAGGTACTGGGGGAGGGGTTTATTGAACCTGGTGTTGTTAATTAAGAATACAGTGTTATTTGGCAATGTTATGTCAGGAAAAGAATAATGTGAAGCTTCCAGAATGAGGAACTCTGAATAAAATGATGGATAATTCAGAAGCGATGTTGGAATATGATTTTAAAAAAGAGCTGTCGCACTAATCAAAGTCTCAGGTAGTGTAAAATAGTTTGTATTTTTTATGGCAGTTGCAAAAGAACAAATTCGACAGATCATCTCAGAAAACAACATTAATAGCGTTGCAGATATATACACGCTTCTGAAAGACCGTTTCAAGGATATCCTGCAGGAGCTGATGGAGGCAGAAATGGATGCAACTCTTGGCTACGAGAAAAACCATAAGGGAGATCTACAGACAGACAATAAAAGAAATGGTCATTCTACAAAAAACTTAAAGAGTCAATATGGTGAATTTCAAATCGACGTACCAAGATACCGTAATGGTGAGTTTGAACCAAAACTCATCCCTAAATACCAGAGAGATATTTCCAGGATTGAGGAAAAAGTGATATCTTTATATGCCCGTGGTATGAGTACACGTGACATCCACGACCAGCTCCAGGATCTTTATGGAATTGAGCTATTAGCTGAAATGGTCAGCAAGATCACAGACAAAATACTTCCTCAGGTTAAGGAATGGCAGTCCCGTCCTCTGAACCCGGTTTATCCGTTTGTCTTTATGGACTGTATTCATTATAAAGTACGTGAGGATGGCAGGATTCTGAGTCGTGCTGCGTATGTAGTTCTTGGCGTTACAGTGGAGGGATACAAAGATATCCTCGGCATCACAGTAGGCGCAAATGAAACCAGCAAGTTCTGGCTTGGGATGCTTAATGATCTTAAGAACCGCGGAGTAAAAGATGTCCTTTTCTTCTGCGTGGATGGTCTTCCGGGTTTTAAAGAAGCTATTCAGGCAGTTTATCCGCAGGCAGAGATTCAGAGATGTGTGATCCATATGCTACGCAATTCTTTCAAATATGTAAATTATAATGATCTGAGAACAATCTGGAAATGTTCGAACAGGTTCATATGGCAGTTGCAATGGGAAATGCGAAAGAAAGTGTAAAGCGTGCAGCAGATGAGATAACATCAGACTGCGATGAAGATGGTGCAGCTGTGTTTTTAGAGAGATATTGCCAGGTAGCCTTGTAATAAAGGCTACCTGGCAATATAAACGTGTAATCGCATCCGGGCGAATCGCCCACAAATTGTGACGCACATCTTGCAGAAAGCCTTTTTCAAACACGCTCTGGCTCTCTGGTTTCACTTTCCAATCATCTGAATTCTCTTACGGTTATAAACCAGATGCAGATACATGGCATCCTGTGCGCGGAGCGGGTCATGTGCGGCAATGGCATCCGCAATCTCACGGTGGGTCTCGATGGTTTCTTCCAGCAGTGTACCTCTGGTGGTCTCTACAAACAGAGGGATTGAGCTGTTAATCACAGGAACCAGTCTTGGAACCACAACGTTTTTGCTGCTCAAAGCAATGGCTGCATGAAAATCTATATCCTTTTGTGTATGGTCTTCATGTTTTTTTAATAAGTCTTCTACTTCATCGCAAAGCGCGGTGATTTTTTTTATGTCTTTTTTATCGGCGCGTGTGGCTGCCATTGCAGCAATAGGGGGTTCAAGGAGAAAGCGCACTTCCAGAAGGTCATTGATCAGCTTTTGCTTATTGCCGATAAAGGTAAAGCCCAGTGGGTCATCCACCATTCCGGGGGAAGAGGCAATATAGGTACCAGAGCCCTGGCGGATCGTAACAATATTTCGGGATGCGAGAAGCTTCATGGCTTCCCGTACAGAACTTCTTCCTGCATTCAGACGCTCAGAAAGAATGGTTTCATTCGGTAATTTATCTCCTGGCTGTAAATTTTCTTCTAAAATAAGTGCAATAATATCCTCTGATATTTTTTGGGGAAGGCTTTTTTCTTCTGATAACAAATTCATCATATGACTTACTCCGCTTCTAATGTAATAATTCTTATTTTCTATGATAATGTTTTTTAAATCCAATGTCAAAACGCTAAATTGCACAAAAAAAGATACAAAATTTTAGATAAAATTCCGTATTGCGTTTTTAACGAATAGATTATATCATAAATACATCAGATGAATTCAGAGAAAAAACAGTGACTAAAGGAAAAAATACATAAAAATCAGCAAATAGGTCAGATGAATTCATAGAAAGATTGTAAAACATCAGATGAATCAAGGAGGTAAAAAGAAAAATGGAAGAAACAACTTTTGCGGCAGATCCAATGAGACTGATGATCGCGGCGGCGGTGGGAATTGTGGTTCTGCTGGTACTGATCATCAAATTTAAGCTTCATCCGGTTCTGTCAATGATGATTTCCGCAATCATCATTGGAGCGGGAGCAGGAATGCCGCTTACGATGATCTCGGACACAGTAGAAAAAGGTGTTGGAAAGACATTGCAGGGAATTGCGCTTCTGGTAGGACTTGGTTCCATGTTTGGCGGAATTCTGGAGGTAAGCGGAGGAGCCCAGAGAATCGCAGAGACATTGATCGGTAAATTTGGTCAGAAAAAAGCCGGATGGGCACTTGGACTTACGGGACTTGTAATTGGTACCACCGTATTTTTTGAAGCGGGTGTTGTGGTGCTGATCCCATTGGTGTTCAGTGTTGCGAAGCAGACGAAAAAATCCACACTGTATTATGCGATTCCCCTTCTTTCCGGTCTGGCCAGTGGATATGCTTTTGTTCCACCTTCAGCAGGCTCGGTACTTGTGGCAAATGCCCTTGGCGTGAACCTGGGAACCATGATCATGGTAGGAGTTCCGACAGCACTGATCTGCATGATGGTTTCCGGAATCTTCTGGGGAAGTTTCATTGGTAACAAGATTCATACAGAGCTTCCGGCAAATGTGGAAGAGATTAAAGATGATGGAAAAGACCTTCCGCCTTTTGGCCTGGTATTAGGTGTGATCCTGATTCCGCTTGTTCTGATCCTTCTCAGCACATTATCTAAGTATATGCCGCTTCCAGAAGGGGTAAAGGATGTTCTTGGATTTATAGGAAAACCATTCCTTGCATTAACCATTGCGACACTAGCATCTATGTATTTCCTGGGAATCAAACGAGGATTTACCGGTGCGCAGTTAAAGAAAATCCTGGACCATTCACTCAGACCGGTAGGCATGATCCTTCTGGTAATTGCCAGCGGCGGAGTGATCCGATGGATGCTTCAGGATTCCGGCCTTGGAAACATTATCGGACCGGTTCTGGAGAAGAGTGGACTTCCATTAATCCTGATCGCATTTCTCATTGCACTTCTGGTCAGAGCTTCTGTAGGAAGTTCGATTGTAGCGATGACAATGGCATCCGGAATTATGGCAACCATGCCGGCTGTAATGGATACCAGTATGATTTACAGAGCAGCAATGTGCTGTGCAATCTGTGGTGGCGCAACTGCACTGAGCCATGTGAATGATGCAGGCTTCTGGCTGGTAACTTCATTCCTTGAGATTGACGAAAAGACAACCCTGAAATCCTGGACGATCATGGAAACACTGATCGGTGTTACGGCACTTATTGTAAGCTTTATTGTTTCAATCTTTGCATAGGAGGCAGGACGCAATGATAAAGATACCGGTTTATTTAAGAGATATGTGTGATGCCAAGCATCTGGTGCAGGCTGCATCAGGATGTGAGAAAAATGTAGATCTGATCTGTGGAAGATATATTGTAGATGCGAAATCAATGCTGGGGGTGTTCAGTCTTCCCACATTTGATGATGTAGAACTTGGAGCAGAAGAAGAGGACGAAGAGAAACTCAGGAAAACACTGGAAAGTTTAAAGCTTATCAGAGAATAAAAAATGGAGGAAAAAATCATGCAGTTAAAAAGTCAGGAAATGAGAAAACTTGCACCGGAGCTTGATCCGCTGCGTATTGGAACAGGATGGACAAAAGAAGATCTTGGAAAAGTCCAGGTTATGGTTGAAAGCACCTATGGTGACAGCCATCCGGGAAGCGGACATCTGAATATCCTTGTAGAAGAAGTCCGCAAAGGAATCGCAGAAGAAGGCGGTTTCGGAGCACGTTATAACTGTACCGATATCTGCGACGGTGAAAGCCAGGGAACAGATGGAATCAACTACAGTCTGGCCAGCCGTGAGATGATCGCCAATATGATCGAAATCCATGCAAATGCTACTCCTTTTGACGCAGGTGTATACCTTTCAAGCTGTGACAAAGGTGTTCCGGGAAATCTGATGGGACTTGCCAGAGTAAACATTCCTTCCGTATTTGTTCCAGGTGGAACCATGAATGCCGGACCGGAAATGCTGACACTGGAGCAGCTTGGAATGTACAGCGCAAAATTCGAGCGTGGCGAAATTGATGAAGAGAAGCTTGACTGGGCAAAATGCAATGCATGCCCAAGCTGTGGCGCATGTTCCTTTATCGGAACTGCATCTACCATGCAGATTATGGCAGAGGCACTTGGACTTGCACTTCCAGGCACAGCCCTGATGCCGGCAACCAGCCCTGACCTTCTTGACTTTGCAAGAGAAGCTGGAAGACAGGCAGTGAGAATTGCCCAGATGGAAAATATGCGTCCTTCTGACATTGTAACTATGGACAGCTTTGAGAATGCAATTCTTGTTCATGCTGCAATTTCAGGAAGCACCAACTGTCTGCTTCATCTTCCGGCAATTGCCCATGAGTTTGGCATTGAGATCACAGGTGATACCTTTGATAAGCTGCACAGAAATGCAAGATATCTTCTGGATGTACGTCCGGCAGGCCGATGGCCAGCAGAGTGCTTCTACTATGCAGGTGGTGTACCGGCAATCATGGAGGAGATTAAAGAGCATCTCCACCTGGATGTCATGACAGTTACCGGAAAGACATTAGGAGAAAACCTGGAAGAACTGAAGAACAACGGATTCTATGAAAAATGTGATAAATGGCTTCAGGAATTTAACAAACGTTACAATGTAAATGTTACGAAGGAAGACATCATCCGTCCATATGACAAAGCAATCGGAACAGATGGAAGTATCGCAGTTCTTCGTGGAAACCTTGCTCCGGAAGGTGCCGTGATCAAACACACTGCATGCCCGAAGGAAATGTTCAAATCCGTTCTCCGCGCAAGACCATTTGACAGCGAAGAAGAATGTCTGGATGCAGTTCTGAAGCATAAGGTTCAGAAGGGTGATGCAGTCTTCATCCGTTACGAGGGACCAAAGGGAAGCGGAATGCCGGAAATGTTCTACACTTCTGAGGCAATCAGCAGTGATAAGGAACTTGGAAAGAGCATTGCCCTGATCACAGACGGACGTTTCTCAGGAGCATCTACCGGCCCGGTTATTGGACACTGCAGCCCGGAGGCTGTTGACGGAGGTCCGATCGCTCTTGTGGAAGAGGGAGACCTTATCGAAATTGATGTTATGGAAAGGAAACTGAACATCATCGGAATCGCAGGAGAACGCAAGTCTATGGAGGAAATCGACCAGATTCTTGCAGAAAGACGTAAAAACTGGAAACCACGTGAAATGAAATACAAAAAAGGTGTCCTGAGACTTTTCAGCCAGCATGCTGCAAGTCCAATGAAGGGAGCTTATCTGGAGTATTGATTATGAAGCATAAATTTATTACCATCGGCGAGATCATGCTTCGGCTGACTCCGCCAGATTATGAAAAAATCAGAACCGCAACATCTTTTGAGGCAAGATATGGGGGAAGTGAGGCCAATGTGGCCCTCTCCCTTGCAAATCTTGGAGTAGATGCCTCATTCTTTACAGTAGTTCCGGGAAATAGTCTTGGAAAAAGTGCTGTACGTATGCTGCGAAGCAATGATGTAAATTGCGACAGCGTAGTTTATTCAACAGAAGAAGAGACACCGACACATCGGCTTGGAACCTATTATCTTGAGACTGGTTACGGAATCCGTCCAAGTAAAGTGGTGTATGACAGAAAGCACAGTGCCTTTTCCGAATATGATTTCAGCAAAACAGATGTGAAAAAACTTCTGGAAGGTTACACCTGGCTTCATCTGAGCGGCATTACACCTGCACTTGGAAAAAGCTGCGGTGAACTGATCCTGACCTGCCTGAAAACAGCAAAGGAAAACGGCATGACCGTCAGCTTTGACGGAAATTTCAGAAGTACATTGTGGAGCTGGGAGGAAGCAAGAGATTTCTGTACCCTCTGCCTTCCATATGTAGATGTTCTTTTTGGAATCGAGCCTTACCACATCTGGAAAAATGAAGAAGATCATACCGCAGGTGATGTGAAGGATGGTGTTCCATTCCAGCCGGACCGTGAACAGCAGGAAAAAGTATTCAAGGCTTTTGTAGAGAGATATCCGAATATCAAATGCGTTGCAAGACATGTGCGTTTTGCACACAGCTGCAGTGAGAACAGCCTTATGGCCTATCTCTGGATAAACGGAAAGATTTATGAAAGCAAACGGCTTACCTTCCATATTCTTGACCGTGTTGGGGGTGGAGATGCATTTGTAAGTGGTATTATTTATGCTCTGATGAATGAATATACACCGGAAGATATTGTGAACTTTGGTGTTGCAGCCAGTGCAGTGAAGCATACCATTCATGGTGACGGAAATATTACAGATGATGTTTCCCTGATCAGACATGTGATGGAAATGAATTTTGATATAAAAAGATAACATGTTTTTGAGTGAAAGGAAATTCAAATGATGGATATAGCAGAGAAGTTTCAGAAGCTTGGTGTTGTTCCGGTAGTTGTGCTGGAAGATACAAAAGATGCAGTACCCCTTGCAAAGGCACTTGTTGAAGGTGGACTTCCATGTGCAGAAGTTACATTTCGTACAGAAGTAGCAGAAGAATCAATCCGTCTGATGACAGAACAGTTTCCGGAGATGCTTGTAGGAGCAGGAACTGTTCTTACCAGAGAGCAGGTGGATGCAGCTGTTGCAGCTGGTGCGAAGTTCATTGTAAGCCCTGGATTTGATCCGGAGATCGTAGATTACTGTCTGGAAAAAGAAATTCCTGTTTTCCCAGGCTGCGTCACACCGTCTGAGGTTGCGCAGGCAGTAAAAAGAGGCCTTAAGGTGGTAAAATTCTTTCCGGCAGAACCGGCAGGCGGAGTTGCCATGATCAAGGCTATGGCTGCACCTTATGTGGGAATTAAGTTTATGCCCACTGGCGGTATCAATGCAAAAAATCTGGAAGATTATCTTTCTTTCGACAAAATTATATGCTGCGGCGGAAGCTGGATGGTAAAAGGAGAGCTTGTAAAAAACGGAGAATTTGACAAGATCAGAGACCTGACAGCAGAAGCACGAAAACTGGTTGCTTCCATCCGAAAATAATCGGAGGTATTACACATATTCATATTCACAAAAAACAGGATCCTGCATGAAAACAGGGTCCTGTTTTTTACACACATACCCTTCATACAATAAAAAAACCCCTATAAACCCAAACTCTCCCCCTCTATCCCAACCCCATCGTATGAGTTAAGATAATATCAACAAAGGAAAACAAAAACAAATAAATAAGGAGGGAATGGAATGAATGAGGTCATTGTCTCCATGAACAATATCAGCAAAAGTTTCCCGGGTGTTAAGGCTCTGGATCATGTAAAATTTGAGCTGCGTTCTGGAGAAGTCATGGCGCTGCTGGGAGAAAATGGAGCCGGAAAATCGACCCTGATGAAAATCCTCAGCGGTGTATATACCAGAGACGAAGGAACGATGGAAATCTTCGGAAAATCCTATGACGACCTGACACCAAAGCAGGCCCAGGAAGCAGGAGTAGCCATTATCCATCAGGAATTGAACATGTGCAGGCACTTAACAGTAACGGAGAACATGTTCCTTGGAAGAGAAGTAAAAGGTGGTTTATCCTTAAATAATGCGAAGATGCGGAAAGAAGCCAAGAGGGTTCTGGACGATCTTCGAATCGACATCAGTCCGGATCAGATCGTAGGAGATCTGCCAGTATCCAAACAGCAGATGGTTGAAATTGCAAAAGCACTTTCCATCGATGCAAGGATCCTGATCATGGACGAGCCTACATCCTCTCTGACAGCAAAAGAAATTGATGATCTTTTCCGTATCATCCGAAAGCTGAGGGACGAAGGAAGAGGAATCGTATACATTTCACACAGACTGGAAGAACTGTCCCATATCGTGGACAGAGTTACCATCATGCGAGATGGACAATACATAACAGACGGTAATTTCAAAGACATGGACATGGACTACATTATCAAAAATATGGTAGGCCGTGAAATCAAAGAAAAATTCCCGAGAGTGGAATGCAGGAAAGGCAAGAAGATTTTTGAAGTGAAAAATCTCAATGCCGGAAAAATGGTCCGAGATATCAACTTCTCTTTATATGAAGGCGAGATCGTAGGATTTGCGGGACTGATGGGAGCCGGAAGAACGGAGACTACAAGAGCCATCTTCGGTGTTGATCCGAAAGACAGCGGAGAGTTTTATGTGGATGGTAAAAAAATCGAAGTCAACTGTCCAATGGATGCCATTCGAAACGGTGTTGTGCTTGCTCCTGAGGATCGTAAAAAAGACGGTCTCTGTACGAAACTGAGCATCCGTCAGAACCTGGCACTGCCAAATCTTGACCTTGTATGCAATAAGATGGGTGTGATAAACTCAGGAAAAGAAGATGCTCTTTGCGAAAAAGCAGTGAAGGATCTCCAGATTAAAACACCGAATGTGGAAATTGATTCCGGCAATCTTTCTGGTGGAAACCAGCAGAAAGTAGTTGTTGGAAAATGGCTCGCAAGAGATTCAAGGGTTGTTATCTTTGATGAGCCCACAAGAGGAATTGATGTTGGCGCAAAGGTAGAAATTTACAATCTGATGAATGAGCTGAAAAAACAGGGAATTGCAGTTATGTTTGTATCCTCTGAAATGCCGGAGGTCATGGGAATTGCAGACCGTATCATCGTAATGTGTGACGGACGTATCACCGGTGAGGTTTCAGCAAGGGAAGCCACCCAGGACGAGATCCTTACAATGGCAACATCCTTTGAAAACAAGAGTATTAAGGAAACTGAGGGAGGAAGTAAAAATGAATAGTAAACAGCAACGCCCTTTAAAGAAATTATTGGGAATCAGGGGAATGGGGGCAGCACTTACCGCATTCGTGGGGCTGATCATTATTTATATCGCATTTGGTATCATTAACCCGGCGGTTTTTTCAGGACAGAATATGTTGAACCTGCTGCGTTCCATGTCCAAGTACCTGTTGATCGGTATTGCACAAAGTTACGTACTGATCACTGGAAACATTGACCTGTCAATCGGATCCATGGTCGGAATGAGCGCCATGATCGCAGCTACCTTAATGACAACAGGAATGGTACCATTCCTTGCAATTGTGATCGCACTTATTGCCTGTCTGGTAGTTGGTGTGGTAAATGGATATCTGGTTGGAAAATTTAAACTCCCTCCATTTATTGCAACTCTGGGAACCATGTTCGTAGCACGAGGAATTGCCTACATGGTAAACGGAAACAGAAATACAGATGCCATTGCAACAGGTGTTGGAAAAGAAACGGCTGATGCATTCCAAAATTGTTTTTATTACGGTAAAACGCTTGGCATTTATAACACATTCTGGATCGCACTTGTTATTTTTGTTATATTTTTCTTTATCTTATCCAAGACACGTACAGGCCGTCATATTTACGCAATCGGTTCTAACGTGGACGCGGCAAAGCTTTCTGGTGTAAACGTAGTTTCCACCACAGTAAAGACTTATCTGGTAAGCTCCGTATGCTCCTGTGTAGTTGGTCTTATCCTTTGCGCACAGGCTGGTATGGGAAATATGGAAGCTGGAAACATGTACGAGATGTATGGCGTAGCAGCCGGCGTAATCGGTGGCGTTTCCCCACTTGGAGGAACTGGAATCCTTCTTGGAACCTTCGCAGGTGCAGCTGTCTGGCAGACTCTGGAAAATGGTCTGAACATGATCGGTGCACAAGTTGGTATCCAGCGAGTTGTAATCGGCGTGATCGTAGTTGCAGCCGTATTGCTGGATGTAGTTGTAAGAAACGGACAGTTTGGCAAACACAGAAAAAAATAACCGCAAGAAAACAGTATTTTTCACAGGAAAATGAAATCGACAACTGAATATGGGAGATGTAAAATAATTTCATGAAACTAAACCGCAAATGGAGAAGGCGGGTAGTTATAAAAAATAATTTTTAGGAGGATTTTTACAATGAAAAGAAAACTTTTAGCTATGGTATGTGCAGTATCTATGATCGCTTCCCTTGGAGCAGCTACTGTTTATGCATCAGATGATGTTAAGGCTACAGGCGATGAGAAAATTGCGCTGATCACAATGGACTCTATCGACCAGCACTGGATCACCCTGAACGAAGGCGCTCAGGAAGAAGCAAAAGAGCTTGGTGTAACAGTTGACTTCATGTCCCCGAATACAAAAGATGACGCTCAGCAGATCGAGTGTGTAAACAATGCAGTAGCAGGCGGTTATGATGCAATCATGGTTGCTGCAAACGGACCAGACGCTATTTCTTCCGCACTTCAGGAAGCAAAAGATCAGGGAATTAAGATCGTATATGTTGATTCCCCTGCAAATGTAGAGGCAGAAGCTACTTTCTCCACAGACAATGAGGCAGCTGGAACAACAGCAGGAGAAGAGATGAAGAAGGCGCTTGAGGATGCTGGTATTACATCTGGTAAAATCGGTATCATTAATGTAAACGCAGCTACTGATTCCTGCGTAAACCGTGAGGAAGGCTTCCGCGCAGCATTTGACGGCACAGACTTCGAGATCATGGAAACCCAGTACGGCGAAGGTGATGCTGCAAAATCCCAGAGTATCGCAGAGAACTACATTACACAGGGTGTTGTTGGTATCTTCGGATGTAATGAAGGCTCCACAACTGGTGCCGGAAATGCCATCAAAGCAGCTGGAAACGCTGACATCATCGGTGTTGGTTTTGATAAATCTGACGCGATTCTGAACCTGATCGACGACGGATATCTTCTTTGCACAATGGCTCAGAACCCAGATGTTATGGGATCTGAAGGCGTAAAAGCAGCTGTAAAAGCAATCAACGGCGAGGAACTCGGCGGAGAAGTTACAGATACAGGTGTATCTGTGATCACAAAGGATTCTGATAAATAATCTGAAATAAAAGGAATATTGTTCATGGAACGTCATGGATATGATGACGGCTGGGGCAGTAATTATAAGGAGCAAGAAACCGTCGGTTTTTCCGGCGGTTTTCTTGCTTAAAATGCTGAAATGGATTATTATTAGAAGTAAGAAAAAGTGGAGAGAGTTTCTAAAAAAATGGGGAAATTTCTTCACAGTAATCATGTAATGGGGACGGAGAACATGGAGATTTTAAAGGTAGTAATTGCAGATGATGAGGTGCGGATCTGCCAGCTGATCCAGGCACTGATCGACTGGGATTCTATGGGAATGAAGGTGGTGGGAATCGCCCACAACGGAGAGGAAGCCTGCGAAATGGTACGGCAGACACAGCCGGATATTCTGATCACAGATATCCGCATGCCAGGCTGCAGTGGCCTGGAGCTGGTAAAAAGGGTGAAGGAGCTGGATTCCGCTCTGGAAGTAATCATAATCAGCGGTTACGCCCATTTCGAGTATGCACAGCAGGCTATCAGTTACGGTGTGGGACATTATCTTCTGAAGCCGGTAAACAAGGGGGAACTGACTGCTACCCTGCAGAAATTGCAGAAAAAGATCGGGGAGCGCAAGGAGTCGGAACTGAATCATCAGGAGCTTGTAAATAAGGCGAAAAGGGATGATGACCATTTACGGGCAAATCTGATCGACCGGCTGCTGGATCAGCCGGATATGCCGGTTTCACAGGACACATTGACGAGCATTTATCATCTGAAAGCAAGACAGGGAGTGTACCAGGCGTTTTGTGTAAAAGTGGATTATGGAAGAAAGATCATTTCTGGCGGCAGAATGGATGGAACAACAGGTCTGGCTGGCGCACGAGAGATCAGCTCCACTTCCAGTGAAATCCTTATGGAAAAAGTACGTGAGGTCCTGGAACGAAATCTGAAAAAAGACAGCCGCGAATTAGTTCTTCTGATTCGTGATGACTATTGCTACGGTATTCTTAACTATCCGGAAAGTGAGAAGGAATCCATCCGCCGGAGCATGAAGAGCAGCCTTACCCAGATGGAAATCCAGAAAAATATGTTTCAGCATGTAAGCTTTTCCATGGCAGTTGGAGCTGCATACAAAGAGGCAGAGCATTTGGCTGACTCTATGCAGGAAGCCCGAAAACTGATCCAGGAAAGGCTGGTAAAAGGGGACGGACGGGTTCTTGACTGTCTGGGAAAAGCTTCAGAAATCCAGGAGAGCGAGTTGCTGAAAAAGTATCTTCGTGAGATTACTCATGCCGTAGAAATTTCCAGCATTCAGAATGCAGCAGAAGCAGTAGAGGATTTGCAGGATACGGTAAATAAGGCGAAAGAAATTCGTGGCAGCGAGATTTTTGAACTGGTGTATGCAGCAGCTGATATTTTTGCGGCAAGTATTCGGATTCCAGAGCGTACTGCTACTGTGGAGGAATTCCGTAAACAGTGTGATAAATGTGGAAAAATAGAGGAAATTTTTTCCTGTCTTGGGGATTTCCAGAAAAAATATATCCAGGAGCAGGCTGAACGCTATGAAACTGATACTATCCGCCCGGTTCGCAAGGCAAAGGAATATATCCAGAACCATTTCAGTGATCCGCTGACTTTAGAGGAAGTCAGCGAGATAGTGGGACTTAGCACTGCTTATTTCAGTGCCTTATTCAAGAAGACAGAAGGAGAAGGTTTTGCAAAATATCTGATCAACGTGAGAATGGAACAGGCCAAGCTACTCCTTCGGGAATCCAATCTTCCAGTAACAGAAATCTGCAGGAGGGTAGGATATAACGATCCGAAACATTTCACACATACCTTTGAGAAAGCGGCAGGGGTGAAACCCTCTACATATAGAAAATTGTATGGATAAATCAAAAATGAAATTTAAAGAAAAACTGAAATACATATCCAACCGGGCTCTTGTCCTGGGAACGGTAGTCTTCGGGAGTTTTATTATTCTGGCGGTAATTCAGCTGTTATTGGCATATAAAGGCGAAACACCCTGGTGGATGGCCATAATTATAACAATATTTGCAATTTTGTTTCCGATTGTATTCTGGCTGTGGATTCACCGCCCTTACATGCGCTGTGAAAAAATGACGGATCGTTTTCTGGATGGTTATATTTTTTCCGAAAAAGAAGATATGGAACTCTTGAACCTGACTCCAAGCATCCAGAAGCAGATGAAAATGGTAGACCGCATTGTGCGTTCTCCCCAGTATATGGATCTGAACAAAAGACAGGCTCAGTACCTGGCTTTGCAGAATCAGATCAATCCCCACTTTCTTTACAATACACTGGAAAGCATCCGTGGAGAAGCTATTATTGCAGGTCTGGACAGCGTTGCAGATATGACAGAAGCCCTGGCAAGATTTTTCCGTTACACCATTACCAAGGTGGAGAATCTGGTTTCTGTGGAGGAAGAACTGGATAACTGTGAGACTTATTTTGGAATTCAGAAATATCGTTTCGGGGACCGGCTGCAGCTTCATATTGATTATGATATTGCAGAGTATGAAAAGATCATGAACTGCAGAATCCCCAAACTGACGTTGCAGCCGATTCTGGAAAACAGCATTATCCATGGCGTGGAGCTGAAGGTTGGCGGTGGAAATCTTTATATCCGTTTTCAGTGTACAAAGGATCGCCTGCTCATCCGTATTTCAGACGATGGGGTGGGAATGGACGAGATGACTTTAGCAAAGCTGAACCAGAAGCTGGGCAAGTCAACCAAGGCCATTCACGACAATGAAGAAAAACAGGGCGGAATTGCTCTGGTGAATGTGAATAACAGAATCCATTTGATCTTTGGGGATGAATATGGCATGCATGTTTATTCTGTACCAGGAGAAGGAACAGATGTGGAGATCACCATCCCTATACTTACTGACGACAGACAGGTGAAAAACAGGAGCGTGTTGGTATGAGAAACGAAGTTCTCAGAATGGAGCGTGTGACGTATAAAGAGGATGAGGTTGTGAAGCTGGAGGACTTCAATCTTCAGATTTTTCAGGGAGAGATTATGGGATTTATGCCTGTTAACAGTCATGGAAAAACAGCTCTTCTGAAGCTTCTGGAACGGAATCTTCCCCTCTATGACGGTTATATTTATTATGGAGGGGAAAAGGTAAACACCTGGAAAGAGAATTACAAGGCAGCAAACAGGATCAGCATTATCCAGGAGAAAAGTTCTCTGGCAGGAAATCTGAACATTGCAGATAATATTTTTGTCCTGCGTCCGGGCTTTCGCCAGTGGGTGATCCGCACAAAGATCCTGAACCGGCAGATGGAACCTTTTTTAGAAGATATCGGAATGGACATTCCCCTTAATAAAGATGTGGAGAAGCTTTCTACTTTTGAACGGATCATTGTAGAATTGCTCCGGGCTGTGATTATGGGATATCATCTGATCGTGCTGGACGAAGTTGGAGCCCTTGTCAGTGATGATGAGTTGAAAAAGCTCCATGGAATTATCCGTCGTTATGTGAAAAAAGGGTTTTCTTTTCTTTATATCTGTTCTCATCTGGAAGAGATTTCCAGTATCTGTGACAGATGTGCGCTGTTTACCAATGGAAGAATCCAGAAGATTCTGGAAAGAGAGGAGCTGTTCAATGATCCGCCCGTAACTTACATGACGGAATATAACGACATGGTCCGTTATCATACGGAAAAAAGGGAAGGGCAGCAGGCTGCACCGGTTGTTTTTCAATGGAAGGGCTACGGAGAGGATGCAGCCTGCAATTTTTCCTTTGATGTGCATAAAGGAGAATGCCTGGCCGTACAGATTATGGATGCCAGGGGAATGGAGGAGCTACGGAAGATTCTGACCGGAGATATTTTACCGGAAAGTGGAGAAATCCTGTTGAATGGGAAGCAGACAGAGATTCCGGGAAATGGCAGGATTGCAGTAATCCAGGAACGTACTACAAAAACCATGATTTTTCCGAAACTGGATTATATGAATAATCTCTGTATTTGTCTGGCAGAAAAAGTTCCTTCAATCTGGCACAACAAACGTCTTCAGAAAAGTATTCGGAATGAATACAGTCCCATATTAGGGACAGATGTTTTTGAAATGCCGGTGGAGGAACTGAGTGAAAAGCAGAAGTATCAGCTGGTGTATACAAGAGTATTTTTGCAGAAACCGGAGATTCTGTTTTGTATTCAGCCTTTCTGCGGCGCTGATCTTGCTCACAGGATGTTTATCTGGAGTATGTTGGAAAAGTTCCTGGATAAGGGGATTTCGGTGGTGATCTTATCTTTGAATTTATCGGATTCCCTGGCTATGGCAGATCGCCTGTTGATTCTTGGGGAAAATGGGAAAAAGAAGGAAATTGTAAGAGAAAATTTCCATAAGATTACCTCGTCGGTGCCCTGGCTGCATAGGTATCCGTCAGAGAGAAAATAAAATGTATAAAACATAATACTAATAATTCGGATTGTATTTTCAAACACGCTCCAGAGCCTAAATAAGAAGCCCATGGCAACAGAAATAAAATTGCCATGGGTTTCTTTATAACTAAAATTCAATTTCAGTCAATCTTCAGAATCAGTTCCAGCACCCGTCTTGCACAGTGCTCTAATTCCGGGCGGCCAAGCTGTCCCATTTCCATGGCCTTTTTCACACGTTCTGGGAAACCAGTTCCCATTTTTACGTCATTTCCGGCCTTGATTTCTTTGTAATGCTCTGCTCTTGTCCACCAGTCAGTGGTGACCATTCCCTTGAAGCCCCACTCGCCGCGGAGAACATCTTCCAGAAGCTCACGGTTCTCAGAAGCGCGGTGACCATTGATTGCATTGTAGGAGGACATGATCGTCCATGGCTGTGCTTCTTTTACAATGATCTCGAAACCTTTCAGATAGATCTCGCGAAGTGCACGCTCGGAAACACGGGAATCGCTGTGCTTTCTGTTGGTTTCTTTGTTATTTGCTGCGAAATGCTTTACAGAAGCTGCAATGTGCTGGGACTGGATACCTTTTACCATAGCTGCGCCCATTTTTCCGGCAATCAGCGGATCCTCGGAATAGTACTCGAAGTTTCTTCCACAAAGCGGATTTCTGTGGATATTTACTGCAGGGGTAAGCCATACAGCAAGATTGTTCTCCTTCACTTCTTCGGCGCCAGCCTGTCCAACCTGCTGAACAAGAGCCGGATTCCAGGTGCAGGCAAGAAGGGTTGCACAAGGCCATGCTGTTGTGTTCATGCTGCATTCCCCGCTGATACGAAGACCGGCAGGACCGTCTGCTGTCATAATGGATGGAACACCATAATCCGGAAGATTTCCAAAGCCGAAGGTATTGGAAACACCTACGTTTGGCTGTCCTCCAAGAAGATGAATCAGATCGTCATCGCTTAACTGTTCCATAAAATCATCCAGGGAAAGCCTGCCTTCTGCTACATCAATAAACTGTTTTCTGCCAAAGTTGTCGAAAAGTGTGCCACGTGTACAGCAGCGGACTGCAGGGGTAATACCTTCCTCAGTGCCCGGCTCCATTTTCTCAAATACGCATTCGTTCATGTCATTGCATGCAGACTGTGGAAGCTCCTCAAAACTGCCGTCAGAGAGCATACGCTCTTTCAGGCTGGTTGGAACAAGATGAGCTGTCAGCTGCTTTGTGATCATATTTTCATACAGTTCCATTGTCAGGAGGCTCTCCTTAGTGTCGCGCACAGAAGTTCCAATATAGAACTTATAAGTACCTTTTTCCAGAATATATGCGGATTTCTTGATTTTTCCAAGGTCATCGTAGGAAGCCATGTCAGCCTTTGCAAAGGAAAGGCGGATCTGCTGTGTCTCACCTGGCTGAAGAAGACGGGTTTTTGCAAAAGCAGCAAGCTGGCGGGCTGGTTTCTTCAGAAGTCCCTGTGGAGCTTCGAAATAAATCTGGACAACTTCTTTTCCAGCCAGGTTACCGGTGTTGGTCACCTGAACTTCAGCGAAAATCTGATCCTCTGTTTCCCACATAGCGGTGGTGTTCAGGCAAAAGGTGGTGTAGGAAAGTCCGTATCCAAATGGATAGATTACTTTTTCCTGTGCTCCTGGAAGGGTTTCAAAATAACGGTAGCCTACATAAATATCTTCTGTATAGTTTACATAATCAAAAGACTCATGGAAGTTAGCAGTGGATGGATAATCATTTACGTCTGCAGCAAAAGTGTCAGCCAGCTTACCGGATGGATTCCCTTTGCCGGTGAGAAGCTCCGCCATGGCAAGCCCGCCTTCCATGCCACCCTGCCATCCAAGAAGAGCGGAGGAAATCCGGTCATCATTTTTTACCCAGGAAAGGTCCATGATTCCGCCGATATTGAGAACGACTACGATATCATCAAAGCGCTCTTTTACCATGGAAAGCATTGCTTTCTCCCTGGTAGTGAGATAGAAGTCGCCATCTGGGAAAACTTCGCCGGAAATTTTCGGCATGGTGGTTTCTGTATCCCATGGATTAAATTCGTTGTTGCATTCAATGCTGGAACGGTCCCAGCCCTCGCCGGAGAAACGGCTGATCACAACAACTGCAACGTCAGCAAATGCTTTTGCGCCGTCAGCAAGCTCCTGGGAAAGCTCTGGCTCTACCGTCATTCCTGGTGCGGCACCTTTTTCATACTGATGTCGGATATCGGTGCGGTAAAAATCGGATAACGGTTCGTAGATCTGAACGGCGTTTTCCTGCATTTTCAGCCCATCGTAAAGGTTGTGTACATAAGAAACCATAACATCACCGCTTCCGCCGCCGCCTTTTACATAGTCGAAGCTGCCCTTGCCAAAAAGGGCGATGCGTGTGCCCTCAGTAAGAGGAAGCAGGTTTTTCTCATTTTTTAGAAGAACCATACCTTCTTTGGCGGCTTCTTTGGAAAGAAGGATATGTTCTTTGCTTGCGGTAACACGGCCGCTTTCCCTAAGGGGAAGGTTTGGCTGGAATTTAACTCTGGTCCATTTGTTCATTGTGGGATGTCCTCCTGTAGATAAATTTATAATTAGAAATTTTTTTTCGTGTAGTTGTCTTGATGTTGCTATTGTACTGGAAAAAGCGGTGGTGTACTAGATGGTTTATTGCTTCTTTTATAGGTCTTTCTTGATATTACAGATGAAATATTATATATTATCATAAAGAATAGATGGTGTATTTTGATTTTAAACCTGTGATATAAGTGTTGTGTATTTTGGATGAGGATGGAAGTCGGGAAATTTGAGTGAAAAAAGAAGGTGAGGCATACTATGAGAGCGGAATATGAAAACGTGCTGGATGATCATTTGGGACAAATTCATTTTACATATGTAAATACCTGGGATGAACTGTTACCAGCACACTGGCATGAGCATTTGGAAATTATTTATGTGCTTGGCGGCGAGATTACAGCATCTATTAATGATGTGAGTTATGAGTTGAAAAAAGGGGATATTTTTCTGGTAAATTCCAATGATATCCATTATACCCATACGCATGAGGATGCCAGGTATTATCTTTTACAGATCCCGCCGGTTCATCTGGAAAGAATTTCTGCAAAGTGGGAGGGACTGAAATTTCAGGAGTTTATAAGGTCGAAATCAGCTGACGCATGTGTTCAGGGAGAACAACTGGAGAATGTGCAGGGAAAGGGACTTGTTGAGATGAGGGAGAATCGAAAGTCTACAAATCGGGCTGATGATCTGTATGATCAGTTGAGAGACGTATTTCGGAAAATTGCAGGCTTTTATGAAGAAAAAAAAGAAGGCTATCATCTTCTGGTGCTTTCTGCTGTTTACCGTTTACTTTATTTTCTTTATACAGAAGGAATCAGGAGTGAGGAAGATACAGAAACAGCTCACGGCACTCTGCGAGACTTGGAACGGATGAAGCTGTGCATGGAATTTGTCCGGGAACATTATGGGGAAAGAATTTCCCTTGCCGATGCTGCTGGGCTTTTGTCCATTACACCAGAGCATTTCTGTCGTCTTTTTCGCAAATATACAGGACAGACCTTCCTGGCTTATGTAAATCAGATCCGCATGGAGCATTTCCACACAGATCTTCTGGAGACAGATAAAAATATAACATTTCTTCTGGATAAAAACGGGATTACCAATTACAAAGGTTTTTTGCGAAAATTTAAGGAAGCTTATGGGGAATCGCCGAAGGAAGTAAGGAGAAAACAGCTGGGAAAAAAGCAAGAATGATTTTTTAGGAAGGCGCTGAAAATAATAAGCAGGACAGATTAAATGTCTGTCCTGCATTGGTTTATAACTGCGCTTTATTTTTTACCAGCATTTCATGAATGATATTCTGTGTATAAGCACCCAGGTGTTTTTTGTCTTCTTTTTCCAGCTGGTCTATGTAGATGGGGGTGCCATACTCCAGGATAACGTGGGTTTTCTTAACTCTTGGAAAATGGTTTTCCCAGATATCAGCGGAGCCGCTGATCGCCATCGGGATGATCGGACAGTTTGCCTTTGCGGCAATTTTGAAGCTTCCCTCATGGAATGGAAGCATGTCCAGTTCATCTTCATTTTTGTTTCGTGTACCCTCTGGAAAAATGCAGATGGAAATGCCAGATTTCACTTTCTCAATAGCAGTGAGAATGGTTTTCAGTCCCTGCTTCAGGTCATTACGGTCAAGAAACAGGCAGTGAAGACGTTTCATCCAGGTAGAAAGAAGAGGAACCTTTTCCATTTCTTTCTTGGCTATGTAGCCGGTACGGATTGGACATCGGGGATAAGTAAGCGGCACATCGAAGAAGCTTCGATGATTTCCGATGTAGAGAACCGGCACATCAGTTGGCACATTTTCTTCTCCGATAACCGTCAGCTTCACACCTGCCACCCACAGGATGAACCGAAAAACAGCCTGGACAATCCGAAGAGAACTGATTTCTTTCGCCATAGGATTGAATTTTCCAATGATCCACTCTACCAGAAGGATGGGAATGGAAAGAATTAGGAATCCAACCACTACGATCACGCATAAAATAAAACGAATCATATGATTTTCCTTTCTGCTTCATAATCGTTGCTGCTCAGACCATGAACAGCAACACATAATCTATGTCTATTATATGAAATTTTAAAAATTCTTGCAATAAATCTTTTTTATCCCTCATACAATAAAATAAATGGAGATTGCTGTTTGCTGTGTTTAAAAACTGAGCATCAGATGAACAGCAACGCGACATCTGAGGTGGCAGAATGAAAAAAACAAAAGCAGTTCTTCTGGGAGTAATTTTGTGGTCACTGCTTTTGGTCAGTGGATGCAATTTTATCCGCATTGAGGAGGAGCCGCGGAAACCTTTGGAATATTCCATTGTGAAAAATGAAGATTTGCCGGCGGAACTGGCTGCTTTGATACAGGAGAAAAAGGCGAATGAATTTCAGCTGACCTACCAAAGTGAAAAGGAGCTGTTTCTTATAAAAGGATACGGGCAGCAGATGAGTGGTGGCTACAGCATTTCCGTGGAAGAACTGGGCGTCACCTCCCAGGCAGTATTTTTTCGGACGCAGCTGATCGGTCCATCCGATGAGAAGATGGTACTTAGTCCTCCGTCTTATCCTTATATTGTAGTGAAAACGGAGTATCGAAAGGAGTCAGTCATATTTGAGTGAAAACTAGATTGTGTTTGAAAAAGGCTTTCTGCAAGATGGGCGCAGCATTTTTCAAACATGCTCTAATACAATGTAAGTTTGCTTTCCGTGCATCGCAAAGCGGTTACCGTGAAGGTGCTGAACCGTTACATTTATTGAGATTTGACATAGTAGATTGCCAAAAAGGAGTGGAAAATCGTGGAATTAAGAAAAGAAAGTGTGCAGATGCTTCAGATAAAAAGCCGTGCAGCCAGCCAGGTAACTTTTGATACAGATTATAATGTACCAGATGCAAAGCCGGATGTGGGACGACTGATCCAGAGCAAGGGTGACATTTCCATGGATGAAGTGCGTCTCAGCGAGGGCAAGGCATTTATCAGCGGAAACTTGAATGTGGATATTCTCTATGTGGGGGAAGAAAACCAGAAGGTGAGCAGTCTGGGGGCAAAACTGTCTTTTGATGAGACATTGAACCTGGAAGGGATTGCAAGTGGGGATAAAATGTGCCTGAAGTGGGAGATTGAGGATCTCAGCGTGCACATGATTCATTCCCGAAAACTAAACATAAAAGCAATTGTCACCTTTTATGCAGTGGTAGATGAAATGGCAGGAATTCAGCTTCCGGTAGAAATCAGTGAGGAGGGAATTTCCGTAAAAAGGAAGAAAGTCCGTTTAATGAGTCTTATGGTACATAAAAAGGACACTATGCGGATTAAGGATGAAGTGACTTTGGTGTCCAATAAACCGAACATTGAACAGCTCTTGTGGTATACCATCGATGTCCGTGGAATGGATCTGCGTCCAGAGGATAATGTGGTGAGAGCAAGAGGAGAACTATCAGTTTTTGTCCTTTATTCGGGAGAAGATGAGGAAAATCCGCTTCAGTGGGCAGAGTATGTGCTGCCGTTTAATACGGAAGTGGAGTGTACTGGTTGTATGGGAGAGATGATTCCAAATATTGGTTTTTCCGTTATGCATCAGAGCATTGAAGTAAAACCGGATTCAGATGGGGAAGAACGGGTAATGAGTGTAGACACGGTGCTGGAACTGGACATGAAGCTTTACCGCGAAGAAGAGCATGACCTGATTCTGGATGTGTACTCACCTTTGAAAGAATGCATTCCTCAGGGAAAAGAGATGTGTCTGGAAAGCCTCCTGGTACGGAATGACTCCAAATGCCGCGTATCTGACCGTATTGAACTGAAGGAAAGCCAGGGGAAAATCCTGCAGATCTGTCACAGCCAGGGACGTGTAAAGGTTGAGAAAACGAAAATTGTAGAAAATGGAATCCAGGCCGATGGAATTGTATTTATGAAAATCCTGTATATTACAGGAAATGATGAAATGCCATTCTATTCCGTTGATGGGATGATCCCTTTTTCCCATATAATTGAGGCAAACGGGATCAATGAGGACAGTATCTTTTTTCTACAGGCAGATCTGGAACAGCTGTCAACGTCTATGATCGACAGCAATGAGATTGAGGTGAAGGCTGTGATCAGTCTCAATGTGCTGGTGCTTCAGTGTGAAAACCGGATGATCATAAGCAAAGTGGAGGAGCGTCCCCTTGATATGGAGAAAATCCAGGCAATGCCGGGAATCACGGTGTATGTGGTGAAAAATGGGGATTCTATGTGGGATATTGCGAAAAGATTTTATACTACAGTGGAGGAAATCTGTGAGCTGAATGAACTGGAAGAGGACAGAGTTGTGCCTGGAATGCCGCTGCTGTTGGTGAAGAAGGTGGAAGGGTAAGGCTGCTTTCTGTTTACTGCATATATTTGGAGAAAACCTTTTCAAACATGCTCCGGTCACGGTGTGGACAGTAACGATATATATAGAATGAGAAATTTCCTCGCATAAATGTATTGAAAAAAATACAAAAATATTTTACAATAAAAGCATTGATAAAATTGTATACAAAGTACAAAGAAACTGCTGCTCTTAGAGCCTGCCAGAGGTTTTATGTGAGCGGCAGCTACAAGCGGAGGAAATTATGCGTTTACGTGCACTTGCAAAGATAAATCTGGGACTTGACGTGGTTGGAAAACGTGATGACGGATATCACGAAGTCCGTATGATTATGCAGACCATACAGATGTATGACGTGCTTGAAATTGAGAAAAAAAAGGAGCCGGGAATTGTCCTTACCACGAACATTCCTTACGTTCCTACTGACGAGCGGAATCTTGTATATAAAGCGGCGAAAATGTTAATGGATGAGTTTGATATAAAAGAGGGGCTTACCATGAACCTGGAGAAGTTTATCCCGGTAGCAGCTGGCATGGCTGGTGGAAGCTCTGATGCGGCAGCCGCTTTTGTTGGCGTGAACCGCCTGTTTGGACTGGGACTTTCTGAGGAGGAGCTGATGAAGCGTGCTGTGAAGGTTGGAGCTGATGTTCCGTATTGTGTGATGCGCGGAACTGCTCTTGCAGAGGGAATCGGGGAGAAGCTGACCAGACTTCCCAGAGTACCTCACTGCTATGTTCTGGTGGGAAAACCAGGAGTAAATGTTTCAACCAAGACTGCTTATGAGAACCTGAAACTGGACGATCCTGCTGTGGTTCATCCGGATATCGACGGTATGGTGACAGCTGTCAGAAATGGTGATCTTGATGGAATGATTTCCAGAATGGGAAATGTATTTGAACCAGGAATTATCAGCAAATATCCTGTGATCCAGGAAATCAAAGATCTGATGGAGAGTAACGGAGCACGTAAGGCCATGATGAGCGGAAGTGGTCCTACTGTATTTGGCATTTTTGATGATAAGGAAAAAATGGAGCGGGCAGCAGCTGTTCTCAGGGAGAGCAGACTTGCGAAGACTGTTTTTGCCACAGATGTTTTTTAGCGGAGGGAAATACAAATGACAAGTGATTTTACGGTGCATATGGATGAGTATCTTCCACTTAGGGAGGTTGTTTTTAATACATTGCGTCAGGCAATACTGAAGGGAGAACTGAAGCCGGGTGAAAGACTTATGGAGATTGCCCTTGCGGAGAAGCTTGGGGTGAGCAGAACTCCTATCCGGGAAGCCATGCGTAAGCTGGAACTTGAAGGGCTGGTTGTGATGGTCCCGAGACGTGGAGCCCAGGTTGCCAATATTACAGAGAAAGATCTGAATGATGTTCTGGAGGTCAGGATCACTCTGGAAAATATGGCTATTGAGAAGGCCTGTGCCAATATGACAGATGCGGATATCCGGAAACTGGAGCAGGCGGCTGAGGTTTTCCAGACCAGTACTGCGGAAGGAGACCTGGTAAAGATGGCTGAGGCGGATGTGAATTTCCATGAGGTAATTTATGAAGCTGCTGATAATAAAAGACTGATGCAGGTTCTGAATAATCTTCGCGAGCAGATCTACAGATATCGTGTAGAATATCTGAAAGAGGATGAGTCCAGAAACCGTCTGGTGAAAGAGCATGAGAAAATTACCAGGGCGCTTAAGGAACGGGACGTGAAAGCAGCACAGGAGCTGTCTTTTGAACATCTGGAGAATCAGCGGATGGGAATTATTCAGGCGATTCGGGCAGAAGAGTAAACTGAGTGGTTTTCTGGGAGCGGAGCGGGCACATCCTGCCCGCGTTCCTCCTTCTGGAAAGTTGAGAGAAAATGAATATAATTGTTTTTATGGGAGATACTGGGAGAGATAACCAGTGTCTTTTTTTTGTGTAATAGGAAATTTCGTTGGAATTCCCTATTACACAAAAAGCCCTACCGGGCAGGATCGCACTGCGGCGAAATGAAAGATGTCGTCCGAAGCGACCCGCCGCAGGCGGAGAATCCTGCAAGCAGGATTTTCTTTTGTTGCCTGAAAATGGAAAAGAGGAGCAGCGTTGGATAAAAATGATAATATTGTTATGATTTCAAAGGATATTCGAGCAAATGAACGGTATATAAGAGAACGTCTGGCAGATTGTGGAGATATTCAGATCCGGAAGATGCGGCTGGGGGATGAGCGGAAGGTTGACTGTCTGATGGTCTATATTGAGGTAGCGACTTCCAATATGATGCTGGAGGACTCTGCCATTGGAAAAATGGTTGGGCATTTCTGGGAGATTTCGCCTGGGGAGATGCAGGAATTTGTGGAGTATAACAGTCTGGGAATTGCGGATGTAAAGAAGCTGACTGACATGGAGCAGGTGTTTGTAGGGCTGCTTGCCGGAAACGCGGTTTTCTTTATGGACGGATTTGACCAGGCTATGAAAATTTCCAGTGCCGGTTATCCAAGCATGGGGGTAACAGAAGTGGAGATGGAGAAGGTTCTGCGAGGTTCCAGGGAAGGCTTCTCTGATTCTGTGAAAATAAATTCGGCACTGATCCGGAAGCGGCTACGGGATACCAGATTAAAGGTAGTGGAATTTTATATTGGGGAGAGATCACATACACTGGTACAGATGGTGTACATGAAAGATCTGGTGCAGGAGGAATTTCTGGAGCAGGTGAAAGAGCGGCTTGGAGAGTTTCGAATTGATGGAATTCTGGACAGCGGAATGCTGGAACAGCTGACGGAGGATTCCTGGTTTTCCCCATTTCCACAGTATCAGACTACGGAAAGACCGGATCGGGCGGCGCAGGAAATTTTAAATGGAAAAGCAGTGCTTCTTTGTGATAATTCTCCGTCAGCGCTTATTTTACCAGGTGTTTTTCACAGTTTTATGGAAAGTAGTGAGGACTGGTATAACCGATTTGAAATGGCATCGTTTCTTCGAATACTGCGCTATGTGGCAATGGCAGCAGCTACGTTGCTGCCGGGGCTTTATCTTGCGGTGATCCGGTTTCATACGCAGATTCTTCCCACGAACATGCTTCTGTCCTTTGCCCAGGCAAGAGAAGGTGTACCATTTTCCAGCATTGCGGAGCTTGTTTTGCTGGAATTATCTTTTGAACTGATTCGGGAGGCAGGTGTGCGGATTCCGGGAGCACTGGGGAATGCTATGGGAATTGTGGGAGGACTGATCGTGGGATCCGCTGCTGTGGAAGCGAATCTTGTTAGCCCGATCGTGGTCATGGTTGTGGCAATAACTGCACTTGGTTCTCTGGCAATCCCAAATGAAGAATTTGCCTCAGCATTTCGGATGCTTAAATACTTCTTTTTGTTTTTGGGAGGATATCTGGGGATTTTTGGAATTGTGATCGGAGTATATCTGACAGTATCACATCTGGCAGGACTTCTCAGCTTTGGAGTCCCATATCTGACGCCCTTTGTCAAACAAAGTATGGATAATGGGACTGGAAACAAAATTGTGAGAGTGCCATTTAAAAAGAGATGGAGGCGTCCTTCATATGTCAGACAAAATGAGCGAGTGAGACTGCAAAAAATCCGCAATAAAAACAGGAAGGATAGGTAGCAGGAATAAATGAAATTTGCAGAAAATAATCGAATCTCCCAGCGGCAGCTCTACAGGCAGATCGTGATTGCGTTTATTGCACCATTAATATTGTGCCTTTTCGGAAACAGAAAAACTCTGGGGCTTGGCGGGCTGGCAGGGACTGCAGCAGCCCTTGCAGCTGTGCTGTTTTATGTGATTTTCCTCATCCGTCTTCGTTATGCTTTTGCCAGGCCCTGCAAAACAGCCGGTGTGGTGTGGGGACGGCTGACAGCGTTGTTTTTTCTTATATACTGTATTTTTGGAGCCGCATTTCTTTTGAACCTTCTGGGAGAAATTGTTGCAGTTAGTCTGGGAACAGGTATAGGAAAAAAATGGCTATGTCTGATCACATTGCTGGTTTGCAGTCTGGGCACGCAAAAGGGGATTCAGAGGCGAGGCAGAATGGGAGAAGTGTCAGGAGGCGTGGTACTTGCAGCGGTTATGCTTATGTTAGTCCTGGCTGTGGGACAGGGAAAATGGGAGTATTTTCAGGAAATGGTATGGAATTCCTCTTTCTCAGGAAGAAAAATTCTGGAAAGTGGATATGATGTGATATGTGCATTTTCCGGATTGGGGCTGCTTCCCTTTGCACTGAACTGTGTAGGAAACAGTAAAGATACAGGGAAAACTGTAAGCCTTGCCGTTTTTACCCTGGGAATTTTGCTTATTCTGACGGAATTGCTGCTTCCTTCTGTATTTGGATGGGGGCGGCTGAAATATGAAAGCTGTCCGATTTTGCCGCTTCTGTCAGGTGCGGAGCTTCCAGGGAATGTATTGGCAAGATTTGATGTCCTCTGGATGGGATTTCTTTTATACAGCCTTTTATTTTCTATTGGAAGTTTTCTGCATTATGGTCATTTAATTGTGGAAAAAGCAGATATGGGAACTGGAAAGCTGTGGATATCCATTCTGGTTTTTGCCGGAGCTGTGTGGGATATTGAAAGATGGGGAATCCGGAATAGTTTTCCATTATATTTGAAATATATTTTTGTGCCCGGAATGCTGGTGCTTCAGATTATGTTTTTTATGACAGGCAAAAAGAAGTGGAAAAAGAAGCTTGCCGTAGCGTGTGTCAGTGCATTGTTTCTGTTAGCCGGCTGTGGTGGTGTGGAACCGGAGAAACGCATGTATCCGCTTGCACTTGGAGCCGATATTACAGAGGGGAAATATCTGCTGACTTACGGAATTCCGGATCTTCCAAAATCTACAGGACAGGAAAAAGACGGGGAAGACCAGGGGAATGCTGCTCCGTCGATTCAGGGAGAAACTTTCCGTGAGATTGAAAATATATACAGCCGGACACAGGAAAAATATCTGGATATGGGACATCTGGAAATTCTGGTTCTTGGAGAGAGTCTGTTGGATGGAGGGCGTTGGGAGCAGGTTCTCGAGTATCTGAAGCAGGAGCCGACTATAGGTGAAAATGTTTATGTGTTTCGCTGTGCTGCGGCATCTGAAGCAGTAGCCTGGGTAAGCCCTCAGGACGTTTCTCTGGGAGAGTATCTTCTTGGGCTGCTGGAAAATAATCCAAATGGAAGCCCGGGACAGGCAGTAACGCTTCGTGAGGTTTATCATGAGTTTTATGAACGTGGTGCTTTGTCTGAATTGCCAGAACTGAAAATTTATGGAAAGGAATTGGAAGTGAAATTTTAGCCGAATCTCCCACAAATTGTGACGCACATCTTGCAGAAAGCCTTTTTCAGACACGCTCCAGGGAAGCTGCGAAAAGCAATAAGCAGTGGGAATAAATGTGATTATTCCGGGCCGGGACAGGGAATACTTTTGTTAAGAAAAATATGGGAGGTACTTTTATGCTTTGTCTGAGAAAAAACAAATATCATATAGCGGCAGCACTTCTGACAGCAGTATTACTTTGCCCGGGCAGTGAAAATTTTAATAAAAATTCTAACCTTCTTGCGTGGTGGGGAACCATTTATCCCCAGTTCTGTTTTATGGAAGCACCGAGGACGGAGAACGGTCAGAAAGCAGAGCCAAGATTTCATTTCTGGATTGTGGAGACACTTAACGCTTTGATGTAGTACAAGCACTTGCACCGCCGCTCCTTTGGTGTTAAAATGAAATACAGATTGCGAATATCGCTTGACTATGAATTTGGAGATAGATGAATGAAAATAGACAGAGATGCGCCTGTTGGTGTGTTTGATTCCGGTATTGGCGGACTTACTGTGGCAAGGGAGATCATGCGGAATCTTCCAGCAGAGAAAATCGTGTATTTCGGCGATACTGCCAGAGTTCCATATGGAAGCAAATCCAGAGAGACTATTATAGGATATTCCCGTCAGATAATCCGTTTCCTGAAAGAGCAGAAGGTGAAGGCGATTGTGGTGGCCTGTAATACAGCCAGTGCGTTTGCCCTGGAGGCAGTTCAGGAAGAATTTGACATTCCCATTCTTGGAGTGATTGAAGCCGGTGCCAAGGTAGCTGCGCAGGTTACCAGAAATAAACGGGTGGGAATCATCGGTACAGAAGGTACTGTTGGAAGTGGAATCCACGCGGAGGTTCTGAAAAAGATCGATCCGGAGATTACAGTGATCGGAAAGTCATGTCCCTTATTTGTACCGTTGGTAGAGGAAGGCTGGACTCATGATCCGGTGACAGTGGAAGTTGCAAGCCGATATCTGAAGGAACTACAGGAAAAAGATATTGATACACTGATCCTTGGCTGTACCCATTATCCACTGCTCCGTTCTACCATCGGACAGATCATGGGAGAGGGTGTTACTTTGGTGAACCCGGCGTACGAGACGGCACTGGAGCTTGGCAGACTTCTGAAAGAGCAGAATATGCAGAGCACCGGACAGGGACAGTCTGATTTCCCATATCGTTTCTATGTGAGCGATCTGGCAGAGAAATTCAAGGGCTTTGCCAATTCGATTCTGCCATTTGATGTGGAGAAAACGCAGAAGATTGATATTGAGAAATATTGAAAAAGAGAAAGAAATGGAACAATAATGGAAAAAGAAGTTTTAATTCACGTAAAAGGTTTACATATGATGGACACACCAGAAGGTGATGAGCCAATCGAGATTGTGGTTCCGGGAGAGTATTATTTCCGTAATGGAAGCCATTATCTTCGCTATGAAGAAATGCTGGACGAGCAGGGAGATCCTACTATAAATTATATCAAGATATCTTCCCGGGGAATGGAAGTCCGAAAAAAAGGACAGGTAAATACACATATGGTTTTTGAGCAGGGGAAGCGTAATATGGCATTTTATACCACCCCGTTCGGAACTCTTGAAATGGGAATTTCAGCGACGAATCTGGAATTAGAAGAAAGTGATGGGCAAATTGCCATGAAAGTGAACTATTCTCTGGACTTGAATCAGGAGCATGTGGCAGATTGCTGTCTGGATATTCAGGCGCAGGGGAAGAATACAACTGGGTTTGTGTTGTAGGAACTGTTGGGTAGAAGCATTACAGAAATTAATTTTAACAAGAAGACAGCAGGCGTTCGTTTGTTAGAATGAACTCCTGCTGTTTTTTTTATTGTTATTTGAATCGGTAGCAGTGGACGAATCTGGTATTGGAATCAATATTTTCAGATGAAACCAGTGGTCACTGGCGCTGACATCCACGGTATTCATGAATTTGAAAAGGGTTCCATCGATGACGCTGGTTATGGTAATCCCATGTTTCTGGCAATATATGGTTTTCATTTTTTATGTAATGATGTAAACAAAAGAGGTGCGACTTAAAAGTTTGTTTTTAAGCTGCGCCTTCTTTGTTTAATTCACCAGCCGTAACCAGATACGAAAGCGTAATCTGTAGCTTTTTAAACGTGGGATGTTGTGGACTCCTGGAGAAATTCATTTTATACTATAGTTAAATTATGAGTAGATTTACAAGAAATGAGAATTGGTTATTGTTCAAAGATTGTGAACAGCAATAATTTACGGGAGGAAAACAGAAATGGAACATACATTTTGGATCTGGTATCCGGGAGATTTTGAATTATATCATGCCATGAAGCAGAATTTCAGCCGTGTGGAGAGAGGTTTTGGATGGCCGGCATTTTGGAAGAGTGAGGGCTTCCGCAACCGTGTGGCTTTCCGCCGGACTTATGAATTGGAGCAGGAGACCAGTTTTACTGTATTTTCCAATGCGATTGGTCATGTGCTTGTAACCAGGGAGAATGGGGAGAAGAAATATCCATTTGGAAAGAAGATTACAGTAGCACCTGGAAAGGTGCGGATCTCTATTCATGCAGGCTGTGTGGAGGCATTTCCTTGCGCTTATGTGCAGGGTGAGGTGATCCATTCTGATAAAACATGGAAGGCAGAGGATTATTCCCAGCCATTAGTGCCGGTTGGAGTGTGTAAGTATTTTACCAAGCCGGGACAGAATCCTACTGTGTGGGAATATACAGAAAAAGAGTGCAAGCCGGTGAAAATCAGCGAGATAAACGGTGGCGTGCTGGCAGAGTTTGAGACGGAACTGACGGCGGCGGTTTATGTGAAAAGTAAACGCAGTAATTGTGTTGACAGTACAAGCGAAGATGAGGATTTAGAGGTTTTTTGCGGTGAATCTGAGGACGAAGCTCTTGACCTTGAGCACTGCTACTACAGCTGGCAGCCGAATCCGGTTACAAATCGATGCCCATGCTGTGCAGTCCGTTTTGCATTCATTCCGAATTGCAAAGCCGAAGATGTGGAAATCACAGCATTCTATCAGTATGTAGATTTCCCGAAACGCGCTTCCTTTAAGTGTAATGATGAGAAACTAAATAAAATCTGGGAGGTGGCGGAGCATACCTTCCGTCTTTGCAGCGGTATCTTTTTCCTGGATGGGGTGAAACGTGACAAATGGATCTGGTCTGGAGACGCCTACCAGAGCTTTTTTGTAAATCAGTATCTGCTGGCAGATCCTGATATTGACCAGAGAACTCTTTTAGCACTACGTGGAAATGATCCTATGACAAGACATATCAATACCATCATGGACTATTCCCTGTTCTGGATCCTGGGCGTGCTTTATCATTATGAGGCATATGGTGACCTGGAATTTGTCCGCCAGGTTTATCCGAAAATGTGCTCCCTTATGGAGTTCTGTGAGGGTCAGCTGGATGAAAACGGATTTCTTGTAGGTCGTGAAAATGACTGGATCTACATTGACTGGGCTGACATGGATAAGACTGGTGCCCTTTGTGCAGAGCAGATGCTGTTCGCAGCATGCTGGCAGACCATGGCGAAAGTGAGTGCGGCTCTTGGAGAAGAAAATCCGGAATACATGGAGAAATATGAGAAACTGATCGGGCAGATCCGTAAATTATACTGGGATCAGGAGAAAGGCGCATTTATTGATTCCTTTGAATCCGGTAAGAGAAATGTGACCCGTCATGCCAATATTTTTGCAATTCTTTTTCACATTGCAACACAAGAAGAGCAGGAGAAAATTCTGGCAAATGTAATTAAGAATGATGCAATTCCGGCAATTACAACTCCGTATTTCAACTTCTTTGAACTGGATATGCTCTGCCAGACCGGAAATCTGGAATTTGTACTAAATAAGATTCGCAATTACTGGGGCGGTATGCTGGACCGCGGTGCAGTTACCTTCTGGGAAGAGTTTGACCCGGAGGCACCAGTAGAAACTCAGTACGATATGTACGGCGACCGCTTTGGAAAAAGTCTCTGCCATGCCTGGGCTGCAAGCCCGATCTATTTCCTGGCGAAGTATTTCATGGGGCTGAAATTTACTGGAGTCGGCGGAAAAGAATTTGTGGTAGAACCGCATACTGAGTTTTTCGACAGCTTTGATTGTACATTGCCTGTTGCTGAGGGACAGGTACATATTGTGTGGGATGGGAACGAGCTGAAGGTAGAGAAGACAGCTCACAGACTTGATTTATAAAGTTCTGTGGGCTGTTATTAGCGTAAAAAAAAGGACTGTTCACGCTAATTCTTCCACAGAGATAGGAAAAAGCAGTAAACTGTCAACAGAACGAGAATGCCGAAAAGGTAGTTGGTTTAAGGACAGAGATTTCAGAAAGGAGCAGTTTACTGTATGCAGAAAATTGATTTTAACAAGGATTGGATGTGCAGGTGTCTTACCAGGGATGAGGAAGCTTATCCGGTGACTTTGCCACATGACGCCATGTTGAGTGAGCCGCGTACTCAGGAGAGTACCGGCGAGGGAAATATTGGATGGTATATTGGTGGGGATTACGAATATACCAAGAATTTCTTTGTGCCAGAGGAGTATAAAGGTAAGAAAGTCCTCATTGAATTTGAGGGTATTTACCACAATGGTGAAGTTTACATAAATGGGAAAAAGGCGGCTTACCGTCCTTATGGTTATACCAATTTTTATGTGGATACAGAGGGCTTTTTCCAGTATGGAAAAGAGAATGAGATCAAAGTCATTGCGCGCAATGCTGACCAGCCAAACAGCCGCTGGTATTCAGGAACCGGTATTTACCGTCCGGCTTATCTGTATGTTGGGGAAGAAAAACATATTCCGGTAAACGGCGTGAAAATCCGTACTTTAAGCTATGATCCGGCGAGAATTGAGGTCGTTGTGAAAACTTCTTCGCCTGGAGAGGTTTCCCTGAAGATTGAGTTTGAGGGCTCTAAAGTACTTGGAGTAATTGGTGAAAGTACAAAAATAGGAAATGTAAACAATGACAAAATAATATCATCAGATAATAAAAACATGCAGCCAAATGAATCAGTACAGACTGGAAAAAATGGTCAGAAGAGTGAATTGGCGCAGGTGGAAGCGGAAAAAAATAATCAGGAAGCAGCATACCAGGCCATCTTCCAGCTGGATGTTCCAAACGCAAAGCTCTGGGATACAGAGCACCCGAATCTCTATACCTGTAAAGCAATTTTCGGTGAAGACGAAGTAACTGAAACTTTCGGAATCCGTGAATTGATCTGGAATCCTCAGGTAGGAATGACCATTAACGGAGAGCGTGTGATTCTTCGCGGTGCATGCTTTCATCACGATAATGGCGTGCTTGGTGCATGTACGTATCCGGAAGCAGAAGAACGTAAAATGCGTATTCTCAAAGAAAATGGATACAATGCAGTCCGCTCTGCACATTATCCTTGCTCTAAGGCACTTCTGGATGCCTGTGACCGTGTGGGAATGCTGATGATGGATGAATATGTAGATGTATGGTACATTCATAAGACTAAATATGATTATGCCGGACAGCTTGCTGACTGGTGGAAACAGGATTTAAAAGACATGGTTGACAAGGATTACAACCATCCAAGTGTGATTATGTACTCCACAGGAAATGAGGTTGCAGAGACTGCCCAGAAGAAGGGAATTGCCCTTACCGGTGATATGACAAACTATCTTCACAGCCTGGATTCCACCCGTCCTGTTACCTGCGGAATCAATATTTTCTTCAATTTCTTAAGCTCCATAGGACTTGGCGTTTACAGTGATGACAAGGCAGAAAAGAGCGCTGGAAATGCAGAGAAAAATGCCGCTCAGGCAGCTGGAAAGAATGAGAAAAAAGTAGTTAAAAGTGGTGAAAAGACAGTAAATAAAGCCACAGAAAATGGAAAAAAAGGATTAGGCAGCACCAAGCCGGAAAAGAAGAAAAAGCCAGTAGGAAGCGAGTTCTATAATACTCTTGCCTGTCTGGTTGGAGACTACTTTATGAAGTGCGGTGCTACCCTTTATCCGTGCGATTTAAGGACGAAGGATGCCTACGCAAACATGGATATCGCAGGTTATAATTACGGTATTTTCCGCTACAAACATGATCTGAAAAAGTACCCGAACCGTCTGATTCTTGGAAGTGAAACCTTCTGTAAAGATGCGTATAGTTTCTGGAAAATTGCCAAAAAAAATAAAAGAATTATCGGTGATTTTGTGTGGGCAGGATGGGATTATATCGGAGAAGTCGGGGATGGTGCAGCAGAGTATTCTGACTATAAATTTGAAGATCCAGCCACGAGAATGACAGGTGGAAATGGTCGAATTGACCTGAATGGAAAGCCGCGTGCAGAGGCTGCATATACTCGAGTTGCTTTTGAAAGAGAGACAGGTCCGTTTATTGCAGTTGATCCTGTTTACCAGAAAGAGAAGCTTCGTCTTACCGGCTGGCAGCTGACAAAGGCTCTGGAAAGCTGGGCATGGGATGGCTGTAACGGAGAACCGGCGAAGGTAGAAGTTTATGCAAGGGCTGCACAGGTTGAGCTGTTTATCAATGGCAAAAGTGCTGGTAAAAAGAAAGTGAAAAAATGCCGTGCAAACTTTAATATCACCTATCAGAATGGGGAGATAACGGCGGTTTCTTACGATGAAAACGGAAGAGAAATCAACCGTTATTCATTACATACAGCAGGAAAAGAAACGGTTCTTCAGGTGCGCCCAGAGGAGAAAACCGTAAAACCGGAGGGCCTTGCATTTATTCAACTGCAATACACAGATAGCAAGGGAATCTGGAAACCAATGGAGAAACATAACATAAAAGTAACAGTAGAAAATGGTGTCCTGAAGGGACTCGGAAGCCCGGCTCCTTATGTAAAAGGGAATTATACTGACCATACTGTGGCGACTTATTATGGTGAGGCAATGGCAGTTGTACAGGCAGATGGAAACGGACCGGTGAAGGTTACCGTGGCAGATGAAGAACGGTTTTATGTGGTGGAAATTCCATGTGAATGAAGTGAAAGACTTATGATTTAAGGTGGAAAAGAGGTTGAACAAATGAAGAAAAAAGGTTTTATCATAGGTGGAATCTGTCTTGCTGCTATAGTTGGTATTCTAGGTTACAATCATGAAGCTGTTCGTGTGGTTTTTCATAATGTATACTCTCCATCAGTGAAATTGGATGATTCTTCCAAATGGAATGGTGGAAAAGCTTATGAGAAGCTGCCATATTCTGAGACTTCCGAAAATGATTATCTGGATCTGTATGTGCCGGACAGTGAAGAACCTATGCCGTTGATCATATTGGTACATGGGGGCGGCTTCGTATACAATGACAGCCAGTCCCGTCAGGCGCAGCTGATGTACCGCTATTTCCGCGATCATGGATATGCATGTGCATCCGTTAACTATCGTCTTGCCCAGGAAGCAGCCTTTCCGGCCGGAGTGGAAGATGTGAAATCGGCAATCCGTTTTCTTCGTGCAAATGCAGAGAAATATGGATATGATCCGGAGCGTTTTGCAATCTGGGGAGAGTCAGCTGGGGGGTATTTATCAGTGATCTGTGGCGCTTCTAATGATGAGGAATTTAATAGTGTTCCATTTATCGGAGAAGATAAGAACCATCCTGTTTCCAGTGAAGTTCAGGTGATTCTGGACTATTACGGCTGTATGGAATTCGGAACTATGGAAGATGATTACAGGGAGCTGAGGATTCCAAAAATTGTCCGCTGGGCGGCCAGCCTGTGGCTTCAGGGAGCAATTAAAGATACCGGCTACGAAGATGTAGAATCTTATTGGATGCGCAAGGATGTAAAAACTCTTACTGAGGATGAGAAAAACAATTATAGTCCATTATATTATATTGAGAAAAATCTTACGGAGAAAAACAGCCCGGATATATTGATCTGGCATGGTGATGCGGATTTAGATGTTCCGTATCTGCAGTCTGAGAGACTGAATGCACTGCTTACAAGAATTGTTGGGACAGATAAGGTGGAATTTAAGCTTTTTCATAATTATAAGCATGCGGCAGATCAGCTGTACAGTGATGAAAATCTGGGAATCCTGAAAGAATATCTGGATGAGAAATTTGCATAAGGGAAGTCGCATACATTAATATGAGCGTGATTACCGGAGAATCGGCAGACACATAAGCTGACAGAAACGAAGAAAATATCTGGCACAGGGCAGAATTGCCCCGTCAGATATTTTTTTGCCCTCAAATAAAAAGGTTTTAACAAAATCTGTCAAAACCTTGAAAAAGCTAAATGGGTTTGATATGCTGTCTATATATATCTTTTGATGAGTTGTAAGTCATTGTTTACAGGTAATATTCTGTGCGGGTAAATTTTGCACAGAATTGCAGCACAAGGTGATCATTGTGCACTTAGTGAGCAGTGCTATTTTATATAGTAGGGAGAAACTATGAAAATAGAAAAAAAACTATGGATCACTCTGTTCGTATTTGGATTGTTTGCAATTGGTTTTTCAGGTTGGATATTCAGTCAGAGTACAGCCAGGGAAAAATTGCTCTGGGATAATACGATTAGGTTTGAAACAAAAAAACTGACAGATGGAGAAATCAAATCAGAGAATATTGCTCTGCCCGAAGACTTCGATGATCCCAGATCAATCTTATTTAAAACCACACACACCATTGCAGAAGTGTGGCTGGACGGAGAAAAAATATACGAATACGGAAATGAAGAAGATGCTCCCAGCTTTATGAAGTCACCGGGAAGCTGCTGGCACATTGTGAATATTCCGGAAGACAGCGCTGGTAAAAGTCTTGAGGTCAGAATTATTCCAGTATATGACAACTATTATGGAAATGAAGTCAGCATTGTATACGGAACACGGGGCAATTGCGTTCTGAAAATTTTAATGGACAGCTTTAAAACCCTGTTGCTCAGCTGCGGGATCCTGTTTGCAAGCATCATCTGCCTGCTGCTTTATTTGGGAGCAGTGCGAAGAAAAAGAAGAGACAAGACAGAAACGAAGATAGAGGTCTTTTTAAACCTTGGATTTTTCTCATTGCTGATTGCAGTATGGACACTGGCACAATGTGGATTCCTGCAGTTTTTGATTCCGGATGGAAGAACTTTGTATTTTGTAGATTATTTTTCATTCTTCCTTTTCCCGGTACCCTTTAATTTTCTGCTATATGATATCTGCAAAAGCAGATACCACAAAGGTGCATTGATTTTTCCCATTCTTTATCTTGCGAATATGGCAGCTGACGTTCTGCTTCAGTGTACGGGAATTATTGATATATTCCGGCTGCTTCCCGCAACCCATGTTATTATGGTTGCCAATGCAGTTTACACAGTTGCCCTCATTCTTTACGAGGCCAGAAAAGAAGGCAACGATGAAGCCAAGAAATTCCAGTATCCTATGTGTGTGCTCATAGTATTCGGAATGGTAGAAATGTTCCTTTATTATTTGAGAAAATTTCAACAGACATCCATTTTGCTTCCCATAGGAACCCTGCTGTTTATCATTATGCTGATCTGGATCCAGGTTTCCCAATATTACGATCAATACATCCAGAAACAAAAGGTGATCTATCTGCAGAAAATAGCCAACATGGATATGCTCACAGAGGCCATGAACCGAAACGCTTACGAGGACATGGTGAAATATCTGGAGGAAAGTGATATTAAACTTCGTACAACAGGTGTAGTTCTGTTTGATCTGGATAATCTGAAAGTGATCAATGACAATTTTGGGCATGAAAAGGGAGACGAAGCGCTGAAGCTATGCTATCAGTGTATCAGTCAGGCATTTCAGAATGTAAAGAACTGTTTTCGGATTGGCGGCGATGAGTTTGCATATGTATATCATAGCGATGAGAAGGATATGATTCCGGAACGGCTGAAGGCGCTGGAGCTGATTTTGAAAAAAACAGCGGAAACGAACAAGCTGGAGTATCCACTCAGCATGTCAGCCGGATATGCTTATTATCAGCCTGATATAGATTTTGACTTTAAGGATATTGTAAGACGAAGTGATACCATGCTGTACCGTCAGAAGCGCAGAAAGAAGGTGGCACGGTCAGCAGGTCTGGACAATCTGCTCTCCCGTATGAGTAAGCAGTCGACAGAGGAGATCACAGATGAGGTGATCCTGCAGGAGAAAAAGTTTCAGAGCATGTCTGTGGATGAGCTTTGCAGTGTGATCGATCTTCTTAGTCCGACTACAGATAATTACCCATATGTGGTTGACTTTCGGTCGGATTTTTATTACATAGCAAATCAGGCTCTTGAACGCTTCTGTATTCCCAAAAATGGTTTTCATAATGTAATTTCGAAGCATAAGGAATTTGTATATGCACCGGATTATGAAAAACTGAAAGCGGAATTTGATGATCTTCTGGAAACAGACCGCTGCACCCATAGCATGGAATATCGTTGGCTGGATCTGAAAAAAAAGCCGATCTGGATTCATTGCAAAGGGTATCTGGTCCGTGACGATAACATGAAACCTCTTTATATGATTGGTTGTGTGAACGAAATTGGAAAGAGACAGAAGGCAGATAATGTAAGCGGACTATTGGGAGAGTCTGGTTTCCGGGAGTATATGAACCAGCTGGATACTCCTTTGGAGACAGGATATCTGCTTCGTATAGGAATCGATCATTTTAAGGAAATCAATGATAACTTCGGACAGGAGTACGGTGACTTTGTACTTAAGAAAACGGCGGAGTGTATTTCAGGCTGTACATCAGAAGGACAGAAGGTGTACAAGCTTGTGGCAGATGAATTTCTGATTCTGGATGTTGCTTCTGACGAAGCGAAGGATGCGGATAAGCTTTATGATAAAGTGAGAGAGGCAATAGACAGATTTATTGAAACCAATGAATTTAAAGTCATGTATACGGTTTCAGGAGGAATTGTACCATTTGCGGCATTAAAGGGAAATCAGTGTTCAGAAGCATTGAAGCTGACGGATTTTGCCCTGAATGAGGCGAAGAAGCTGGGAAGAAACCGTTGTTATATATTTAATGGGGAAACCTACAGAAAATTTCTTCGGAAAAGGGAGATCACCCAGGAACTGCGGGAAGCTGTGATCAATGGATTTCAGGGCTTTACAGCTTTTTACCAGCCTGTATTTGCTGAAGACAAAAAAGTGCCTTATGGAGCAGAAGCTTTAATGCGTTTTACCTCTGAAAAATTCGGAATGATTTCACCGGCGGAGTTCATTCCCATTCTGGAAGAAACAGGTCTGATTATTCCTGCTGGCCGCTGGATGATGAAAGAGGCTATGGGAAAATGCAGTGAGATCAGGAAGATACTTTCAGGGTTCCGGATGAGTATTAATATTTCCCAGGTACAGGCCTCTAAGTCTGATGTGATTCAGGATATCAGTGCAGAAATGAAAAGGACAGGGCTGCCGCTGGAAGCGGTGATCGTGGAATTGACAGAGAGCGATCTTCTGGAACAAAATATAAATGAGAAGCATTTTCTCACAGAACTGAAGCGAATGGGAATCAGTCTGGCGCTGGATGACTTTGGAACCGGCTACTCGAACTTCCATTATCTCAGCGAGCTGAAACCAGAGATCATTAAGATCGACCGTTCTTTCACTGCGAAAGCAGTTGCAGATGAGCAGGAATATTATCTTCTGAATCAGTTTTGCACCATGATTCATAATCTGGATATGAAGATTTGTATCGAAGGTATAGAAAGTGCCCAGGAATGGCTCAAAATCCGAAAGCTGTGCCCGGAATTCACACAGGGATATTTCTGGGGGAAGCCTTGTGGGTATGAAGAGTTTGTGAGAAAATTTGTACAAGAAAAATAAGAGAAATCCGGTACAAAGTGTATAAAAATGCTTTGTGCCGGATTCTTTTTATGTGTGTATAAAATAATCTGCTACAGCACATAAAATTAAAAAAATGTAAAATACAAAAGTTTTAAAAATACATTTTAAAAACTTGAAAAAATATCAGTGATAAGCAGTTAGGAAATGAGTGAGAAAATGGAAAAAATGATAGAGATAATTTGATACTGGATGTTGATGGCAATAAATTAGATAGATTTTGCAAATTGACGTTGCGTGGGATTTAACCTATAATGAAATTAGTTTTATGAGTGAAATGGGGGAAACTATGCGCGTTGATGAGGTCATGACAGAAATTATACAACGGTGCAGATTGTATGGGGCACAGAAGATAATTCTGTATGGATCCCGGGCAAAGGGAACTGCGACAGAGCGGAGCGATATTGATATTGCAGTGTCTGGAGTCGCTTCACACGAAATTCTTGATTTGCAGGAGAATTTAGAAGAGATTCCAACATTGTACACAATTGATCTGGTTGATCTTGATACTTGTCAGAATCAGCTGTTGTTGGAGGATATAAAACAATATGGACGAGAAATTTATAAGAAGATTTGAGTCGTTTAGAAATTCACTGGACTCTCTGGCGGAGGCGAAACAGCGTGATTTGTCAGATTCTTTTGTACTTAGTGGAACCAGTGCTAAATTCAGTATTACATTTGACTTGGCGTGGAAGGTTATGAAAGATATTCTAGTACAGTATTATGCAATAACTGGATTTGTCACTGGCTCACCAAGAGAAGTTCTCAGAGAATCATTTCAGGCGAATCTGATTACTGGTGATGAGTGGATGGATATGCTGAAAGTAAGAAATCAGCTTGCACACGACTATGATGGAGTGATTGTGAAAGAACATTGCGGGACAATTGTTCATGTGTATATTGATAAATTATATGATTTCAAAAAGGCTGTTGAAAAATTGCTGAAAGAATGATACATCGACCGGGGCATGCCCGGTCGGTTGTTTTTAGGGAGTTTGGGTTATGGCTAAGGTGTATTTTGTGAGGGAAGAGATTAGTATAGAGGTTCCGGTGGGAATCAGCGTGCTGGAGGCAGAGATTCGGGCGGGACTTGTGCCGGATGCACCTTGCGGTGGACTTGGAACCTGTGGAAAATGTCTGGTGAAGGCGGATGGAAAGCCGGTTCTGGCGTGCCAGACAAAGGTGGAAAAAGACTGCCGGGTGGAAATCCCTGGGAAGAAAAAAAGGGGGAAGATTTTAGGCGAAGGTTTTTCCAGAAAGGTGAATTTCCAGCCGGAGCTGCAGGTGAAAACGGTGCGGCTGGAGAAGCCGGAGACTGGGGAAAAAAGGTCAGAGTGGGAGCGGCTGGTGGAGGCTGTTTATGAGAGCCCTGAAATTGAAAAAGCTTCGCATACGATTCAGAGAAACATAAAAACAGATATAGAAATAGCTGGAAGTCTTTATAAAAAAAGAATCTCTGAGGCAGAATGGGACGTGATTTACATAGATAATGAAATTCTGGATTTGCAACCCTGTTTCGCTTCACAGGATGCTTCAAAGGAAAGACAGGAAGATAATTATAAAGGAGTACACCCGCTGTTGTTTACTGCATCAATTGACCTTGGAACAACCACAATTGTAGGTTATCTTCTGGATGGCAGAACAGGGGAGACATTAGCTGTGGAGAGTAGAATGAATCCTCAGATGCAGTACGGTGGAGACGTGATCCAAAGAGCGAATTATGCGCTGGAACATGGAGAAGATGTGTTAAGTGCGTGTGTACGAAAGGTAATAAATGAAATACTGGAAAGCCTTAGTGTAAAAGCTCGAAAAGCCCTTCCAATAGATATAAAAAATCGCAAAAACGAAGTAACAAATGAAAAGAAAGAAGTGAATGGACAGGCTGTCAATGGCAAGCTTGGAAGCGCTGAATGGATGCCTGGAGTGGAAGATATCTATCAGGTAAGTCTTGTTGGAAACACCTGTATGCACCACCTGTTTCTTGGAATTTCCCCGGCTTCTTTGGTACATGCGCCATATACGCCTGCAATCAGTCAGTCCCTTACTGTGCGCGCAGCTGATTATGGTATTCACATCCACCCAAAAGGCCAGTTGCTCCTTCTTCCGAATATCGCCGGATACATAGGCGCAGACACCAGTGGCTGTCTTCTGGCTCTTCGACAGGATTTGAAGGATGAAATAACTTTAATGCTGGATATCGGAACTAACACAGAGATGATCCTTGGAAATAAATATGGCCTGGCAGCCTGCTCCGCGGCATCTGGCCCAGCCTTTGAAGGGGCGAAGATCCAGTGCGGAATGAGGGGGCTTCCGGGAGCTATTGATCATGTAAAATATGAAGATGGAAAATGGCAGTATACCACAATTGGCGGTGAGAAGCCTGCAGGCCTATGCGGTTCCGGGCTGATTGATCTGGTGGCAGAACTTCTGCGAGTTGGTTTGCTGGATGAGAATGGAATTCTTCACAGCGGGCAGGAAAGAGCAGACACGTTTATGCTTGTGCCACCACAAGAAACTGGTTTTTCCCAATGTGGGCAGAATATGTCAGAGGATGAGCAAAGTGAGAAAACGGAGTGTTTACAGAGAAACGAAAAAAATGGGAGTGGGCAGTCGCGTTTCGAGAATGATTGCGGAGTCTATCTTACCCAGAAAGACATTGGCGAGGTTCAACTTGCCAAAGCAGCCATTGCCGCTGGAATCCAACTCTTATTAAAGAAAAGAAACATAGAAGAATCCCAGATCCAGACTGTATATCTGGCTGGTGGATTCGGCAATTATATGAATGCAGAAAATGCGGCCCGGATTGGTCTGATCCCGGAGAGCTTTGTGAAGAAAGTACAGTGTGTGGGAAATATCGCTGGGGAAGGTGCTAAGATTGCATTGCTAAATAAGAATGAGCGCCATGAGATCGAAAGAGCGGTACAGAGCATTGAATTTCTGGAACTGGCGGCCTGCCCGGAATTTCAGGATTGTTTCGTAGATGAGCTGGGATTTGAAAGGTAAAGAGATTTCCGTGTTTATTACAGGAAATTTTAGTGCTGATTTTATAAAAATAGAAGCAAGATATAAAAATAGAAGACAGAGAATTATAAAATGTTTTTGCATATTGTTATCTGCGGATAATAATGATTTAAAAAGGATTAGAGACATGAATTTCAAAGACTTAAAACAACTATGCCTGTCCCATGGTTTCACCAACGTGGCACCCCTGGCCTGCGATACCATTGAACTAAAGCCAGAAGTACGTCAGATGTGCGCCTCCGATTCCTGTCACAAATACAACAAATGTTGGAGTTGTCCGCCCGACTGCGGAACCCTGGAGGAATGCGAACAAAGAGTAAGAAAGTATAAACTTGGAATCCTGGTACAGACAGTTGGTCAGTTGGAGGATTCCATGGATGGGGAAGGCATGATGCGCACAGAAGCCATGCATAAGGCTTCTTTTTACAGCCTGGAAAAAGATCTGCGGAAATTTTATCCGAACATGCTTCCCATAGGCGCAGGCTGCTGCACAAAATGCAAAACCTGTACTTGTCCGGACGCTCCCTGCCGCTTTCCGGATCAGGCCTTTTCCTCCATGGAAGCATACGGAATGCTGGTCATGCAGGTCTGTCAGGCAAACCATCTTGACTATTATTATGGCCCTGGAAAGATTGCGTATACTAGCTGTTATTTATTAAAATAGAACTAAGAAAAGATAACTTCCCCAATAAGAACTGAAACACAGACAGGTATTTATTATATTATTTTAAGATTTTCTCCAAAGAAAAATTGTGTATGTGTCTAGCTACGACAACCGAATTCGAGGGAAATGTACTGTAAAATGGAGCGTGCAGATTTTGCGTTGATATCCTGCATATGCATTTAGTTGTGAAATTATTCACAGTAAGATAGTATAATCGAATGAGAAAATAACAGAAGAGGAATTTCCCCAAATTGATATAAAATGAATTTGTAAAAAGCAAGTCCATTTAGCGGAGGACTTGCAGCGGAGAGAACGAAACTGTTACAGCTTGCGGAGAAGATTGTGACAGAAAATTACAAGTTACTGGTCGCGGAGTGAACAGTAGCAATTACAATTTCATATTGGAGGGAAAATGCCATGATTATTATTGGTGAGAAGCTGAACGGATCCATTCCGTCAGTTGCAAAAGCCATCGCTGAGAAGGATGCGGACCTGATCAGAGAAAGAGCCAGAATGCAGGCAGAAGCGGGAGCCACATTTCTGGACGTATGTGCCTCAGTAGAAGAGGCTGTAGAAGTAGAAACCTTGAAATGGATGATTGACCTTGTACAGGAAGTGACAGATACACCAATCTGTGTGGATAGTCCAAGTGCCAGATCCTGCGTTGCAGCCATTCCATTTTGTAAAAGACCGGGACTTATTAACTCTGTTTCCCTTGAAGGAGACAAAATTGACACGATTTTTCCAGTGATCGCAGACACAGACTGGGAGTGCGTAGCCCTTCTCTGCGATAACGATGGAATTCCGGATTCCGTAGAGCGTCGTATGAAAATTTTCTTCGGAATTATGGAAAAAGCGAAACAGTACGGCATTGCACCAAGCCGTTTACATATTGACCCACTGGTTGTAACCCTGGGAACAGACCAGACTGCGCTGACTGTATTTGCAGACTGCTGCAGAAGAATCAAATATGAATATCCGGAAATCCATATCACCAGTGGACTTTCCAACATTTCCTTCGGACTTCCGGTGAGAAAAAATATTAACCAGGCATTTATGGTTCTTGCTATGAATGCTGGTATGGACAGTGCCATCGTAGATCCGACCAACAAAAACATGATTGGTATGATCTATGCAACAAACGCACTTCTGGAGAGTGATGAATACTGCCTGCAGTATATTGATAAATTCGGAAACAAAGCATCCGAGGAAGCCGCTCAGCCGGCTCCTGCATCTCCGCTTGATGAGAAAATGCAGAAGGTTTTCAAATTAACCCAGGATGGAAAAAATAAAGAAATCGGACAGGCTGTCCAGGAGGCACTTGATGCAGGCTGTGATCCAACTGCAATCCTCAACGACGCCATGATCGGCGCCATGGCAGTTGTTGGCGATAACTTTAAGAAAGAGATTATTTTTGTACCACAGATGCTGGCTGCAGCCAGAGCCATGAAGGCTGGTGTGGAAGTACTGAAGCCATATCTTGCAACCGGAGAGGCCGGAAGCGCAGGAACCATCATTCTTGGAACGGTTGCCGGAGATCTTCATGACATTGGTAAAAATCTGGTTGGAATGATGTTCGAAAGTGCAGGCTTCGAAGTAATTGACCTTGGTGTTGATGTGCCGATTCAGACTTTTATTGATGAGGTAAATAAGCACAAAGAAGCAAGCATTGTAGCACTTTCCGCTCTTCTTACCACTACAATGCCGTCACTTCGTGACACAGTATCAGCACTTCTTTCACAGCCATTCAGAAGCCGTATTAAGATTATGGTTGGCGGTGCGCCGATCAGCCAGGAATTTGCAGATGAGATCGGAGCAGACGCTTACACAGAGGATGCAGCTTCTGCGGCAGAGTGTGCAAAAAAATATGCGGAATCCGGATTCTGTGCAAAGGCAGCAGCCGGGGAATTTGACCAGGTTTCAGTAAAGGGCGAGGAAAGCGTAACTGCAGGTGCGGAAGACAAAGAGAAAAATATTGCGATGACTGATGCGCAGACAAAGTCAGAGCCGGATGCAGAAGAAACTCCGGAAGATGATTCCTACGAAACATCCGAAACCAATGGTACCTGGGTACGCAGACCGCTTCATGAGGCACCTCATTTTGTAAAGGATAAAGTGGATCTGAGCAAAATTCAGCTTCCGAAACCTGGTGAAGGCTACAAAGTAAATATGGAAGCTGCCAAAGAGAAATTCCGCAACTACTGGGCGCATAAGAACACGGGAAGACCGCTTATGTGCGTAATCGCAAGAAGACCTGAGGTGGAGCAGTACTCCGACGGAACACCTGTAGAGGGCGGTTATCTGGATCAGATCTGTCAGGGAAAATACTATAATATGCCGGAAGAACTGAAGTGGAAAGACATGGATGACAAATACCAGGATCCTCAGAGAATTGTTGACCGCTATCGTTACTTCTGCCAGACTCATGCATTCCTTGGAGAGAGCTTTCCGAATTTGAATATTGATTTTGGACCAGGTTCACTTGCTTCCTATCTTGGTTCTGAAATCGGATTTAAAGAAGATACAGTATGGTTCAATAAATGTCTGGATAGCTGGGACGGTGTGCCGAAGCTGACCTTTGATCCGGAGAACAAATGGTTTAAGAAACATCTTCAGCTTGCAAAGGATTGCCAGGCACTTGCAGGAGATGACTTCTATGTGGATATGCCGGATCTTATGGAAAATATTGATGTTCTTGCTTCTCTTCGCGGAGCGCAGGATATTTTGTTTGATCTTCTGGATGAGCCGGAAATGATCGGGGAGAGAATCCAGGAGGTAACGGACATTTACTATGAATATTATGACCGTTTTTATGATGTTATCAAAGATGAAGAAGGCGGAAATGCATACACCGTATTCCAGATCTGGGGACCGGGCAGAACAGTGAAGCTTCAGTGCGATTTCTCAGCAATGATGTCACCGGAAGACTTCCGTAAATATATCCAGCCGTCTTTACGCAGTCAGTCTGAAAATGTGGACCATGTACTTTACCATTTGGATGGACCGGCTGCTATTAAACATATGGATGCTCTTATGGAAATTGAGGGAATCGATGCTCTTCAGTGGACCAGTGGTGATGCCGGTCCGGACGGAACCCTTCCGGATTGGGATGTGATCTATGATAAAGCTATTGCAGCTGGCAAATCCATCTGGGTAAAGGTATATTCCGGTGAGTTTGAGGACTGGATCCGCAACGTAGACCGAATTGTAAATAAATACGGTTCCCACAGCCTTTTCCTTCTTTTCCCGGAAATGTCCATGGAGCAGGCAGCTTATCTACTGGATTATGCAGACCGCAACTGGAGCGATGTGAAGGGAACCTTTGTAGAGTCCCTGGGACGGTAAAACATATGCAATCCCATTGACTGGAATGAGCCCATATTTATTTAGTAACCCCATAATAAAAACAATAAATCGTCGGCAGGCAAATCTGTCGGCGATTTGTGTTGTCTATAGTAGATACATAACTTGAAATAATCCATATAAAACTAATAGGAATAATCACAATATTTGTGCAATTAGTACAAAAAACAATAAGAAAGTATAAAGTAAAAGGAAGAAAATAGAAGAAAAAATTTTTTTAAAAGATATAATTGAAATTAATACGCGGGGGAATTACAAAGAATGGGGAAAAGAGGTATTTCAAATTATGAAACAGAAAGCAATGGATATTAAGCTTGTAGTAAGACCGTTGATCGGATGCCTGACACACACACATTTCTGGGAAGGTCCGTGTCGCGCAGGTCGTAAAGAGGATATGACAGTTGAGGCAGAGACAAAGGCTGCTGATGAAACCTTCAAAAGCTCTGTTGAAGCACTGAAGGATGTGATCAGTGAAGTGGAATTTAAGGAGCCTTTGGATGTCAGATACAATGAATCTTTTGTTGTAGAGAAAGAGATGTTTGATAAAATCGGTGAAGACGTGGACGAAATTGACTGCTTCCTTTGCATGGGATGGAGAATCCCAAAACTGGAGCGTTACAGAAAACCGGTTATCATCTGGCAGAATGGAAATGAAGGAATTGATTTTGCCGCTTATTGCCGCTCCATCGGAGTTGAGGCATATGTGGCTATGGATCTGCAGGATGTAAATGAGATTGCACATATTCTCTGGGTAAGAAAAGCAGTGCGAAATACAAGAGCACTTGTACTCACAGCCGGTTCCCAGCCAACCTTTGGAATTCAGAGTCTGATCCGTGATCCGGAAATTCTCAGACAGCGCTATGGCTTTGAGGTTATCAAGCTTCCATTTACTTCTATTTTCAAATACATGGATGAGATCACAGATGAAGAGGCAAAGCCGATTGCAGACAAGCTGATCGCAGGTTCCACAGATACGCAGGTAAATACAGACTGGTTTATCAATGACGTTAAATATTATCTGGCTGCGAAAAAGATGATGGATATTTATGACTGCAATGCATTTTCCACTGCCTGTCATGAGCTTTGCACTACTGAAATCCCTCAGAATCGGAAATTTACACCATGTATGTGCCATTCCATTATGAAGGATGAAGGAATTCCAAGCGGCTGTGAAGAAGATCTTAATGCACTTATGGCAATGCTGATCATGCAGTATGTTGCCAACCGACCGGCATTTATGGGCAATCCGAACCATGAAACAGATGAGCTTCTTAGAATTCATCATGCTGTACCGGCGCTTTGCATGAACGGTTACGGAACAAAGCCTCTGGAATATAAGTTATGGGCATTTACAGGACAGGGCTTCGGTGGCAAGCTGCAGGTTGATTTCACTCAGAATGACGATGACTATGTTACTCTGGGACGTTTCAATCCTGCCGGAGATACCATGTGTATCAAAAAAGGCAAGGTGATCCGCTCAGAATATGCAGAAACCTACTGCAGTCCGTACTACTACATCCAAATGGATGATGCAAGAGAGTATATGCATAATCTGGCTGGCTTCGGACATCATCAGGTACTGATTTTCGGTGACTATACAAAGCTGATCAAAAAGATTGCAAAGGTTATGAATTTTAATATCCTGGAAGGATGATTTTTAGTGATTTATCTGAACAATGGGGCCACTTCCTGGCCAAAACCTTCCTGTGTATACGAGGCGGTGCAGGCGTGTCTTACAGGCACGCCTGCTTCGCAGTTCAGGGGAGGAAGCGATATATTAAAAAAAGATGCAGAAGAGCTGTGTCGGGAAATGCTTGGAAAGCTTTTAAATATCAGTGACTATCATCGGATTTTTTTTACATCAGGTGCAACGGAGAGTATGAATACATTGCTTTGCGGTCTGGATTTCGGGGAAGAAGGTCAGGCTGTTCTCGCAACACAGGCAGAGCATAACAGCGTGCTTCGGCCGCTGATGAATCAGGCAGTGAAAGACACACATCCTGTATGGATCGTTCCCTGTGGGAAAGATGGGGCAATAACAGAACAGGCTCTTGAGAATACATTGAAGAAAGCAACAAAAACAACTGGAAAAAAGCCATCTGCCATGATCATCAATCATTGCTCCAATGTGACCGGATATATACAGGATATGAAAATGGCAGCTGATTTTGCCGAAAAAAACAACCTGCTTTTAATTGCAGACATATCCCAGAGTGCAGGATGTATTCCTGTGGATGTAGATGGCTGGAATGCAGATGCCGTTGTTTTTACAGGGCACAAAAGTCTTCTTGGAATCCAGGGAACAGGCGGGTTTTATATCAGAGAGGGCATTTCCCTGAAACCATTAAAATACGGAGGTACAGGGCGAAACAGTCAGCAGCTCACCTATGAAAATGGTGATTACGAATATGAAGTGGGAACACAGAATATTCCGGGAATTACAGGGCTTCTTGCAGGGACTGAGTATATACTTCAAACAGGGCTGGACAGGATACAGAAAAAAGAAGAAATGCTTATGGAACTGCTGTATGAGGGACTGAAAAAAATAGATGGCATTCAAATTTACGGCAGTCCGGAAGGGCGCAGAGGGCCTGTTTTGAGTATGGATTTCGATGGTTTAAAGGCTTCCGATGCAGCTTATATACTGGAAAGCGGATATGGGATCACAGTCCGCGCCGGACTTCACTGCTCGCCGCTGATCCATCAGGCAATGGGGACAGAAAACGGTGGAACTGTGAGAGTCAGCATCTCCTGGTTTACCGGGGAAAAAGATATTCAGGCTTTTCTGACAGCAGCCGGACAGATTGCAGCTTCCTTAAAAAGGTAGCTGAATCTGATGAAATCGTGTGGAAAAATGATCTGAAGGGAACAAAAGAGAAAATGAAAATTCTTGGGAAACAGCCTTCAAGGGAGAAATGCGCAGAATCCGGATGGTTTGCAACGGATTATCTGCTGGATCAGCCAATAGACAGAGAGTTTATACTGAGTCTGAAACCTCTTGGAAGCTTTGTATATTTGGATATGCTTAAAGAGCCTTTTTTCAAAATAGAAAGTGATTATTATATGATAAAAGGTGTCCAGGGAAAGGATTATTTCAGAATCGCAGTTCACGGAAAGCATGCGGAGGAACTGGAAAAACTGGAAATATTTCTGGGGTAAGGAGTCCGGAAGGGGGAGATTGCAGGTCAGCAGGAATTTTGCTATACTGTGCATATGACACAGCTACAGGAGGCAGAAGATGAAACTGGAACGTGACAGCATTCCTCTTGATAAGGAGTTTCCTTTTCAGATATCAGAGGTAGAATTAAATCAGGCTAACAGCCGCCCGGGAACCTGGCACTGGCATAGTTATTTTGAGATCACCTGGGTTCTGGAAGGCAAAGGAAATTATTTTGTCAACGGACAGGAATACACAATGGAGAAGGATGATATTATCATTTTTAACAATGTGGAGCCTCATGGATGGAAGCTGCTTGGCGGTAATATGAAGCTTCTGGTAATGATTTTTTCTCCGGAATTTGTAGCTGAGAAGATCAGTTTATTTGACGCAGAATATCTGAAGCCGTTTGTGGAGCGAGGAAGTAATTTTAAGAACAGAGTGGGGCGGGAAGAGAAGGTAAATGAGGAAATCCGGATCAGTATCCGTGAAATCTATCAGGAGTGGAATGAGCGTAAAGAGGGCTATCCGCTGATGATCAAGGCAAATGTTCTAAGGATTCTTACCATGCTGATTCGCGCTTACCAGGATGAGACCAAGTCCGGGGAAATGCTTAAGGAAAAGAAAAACGCAATGAAACGTCTTGAGCAGGCTTTCACATACATAAATGATCATTATTGCGAGAAAATCACGTTAGAGGAAGTGGCAGCCTCTGTTTATATGAGCTCCAATTATTTTTCATCCTATTTTCGCAGGGTGGCCAATATCAGCTTCAGCGATTATGTGACAAGGCTGCGGGTTAACAGAGCCCGTGAAATGCTTCGGGAAAACGGGGCGAATGTAACGGAAATTGCCATGGAATGCGGCTTTAATAATATTTCAAATTTTTACAGACTGTACAAAAAACATATGGGAAAAACTCCTGGAGATGAGAAGAGTAAAAATAATTAAAATTCAGGAGCGGATATGACATAGACCGATCAAAGGCTGGCATGTTAGGATGAAAGTAGGAAAGTTTGTCCTGATATGGCGGCCTTTTTAACTGATTCAAGGAGGAAAAGAAAAAATGATAAAAACGGAAAGCTATGTGCAGGAAGCGGCCGGGGGAATGGTTTATCGTCTTATTCCGGTGACAGAGGAAATTATCCGCTGTGTGATCGGAAAAGAAGAGATCAGAGAACCGGAGTCGCTTATAATTGAAAAAAAGGATTATCCTGAAGTTGTTTTTGAAGCAGAAGAAAAAGAAGGCAGGCTGAATGTAAGAACAAAAAAGGTTCTGGTTTCATTAAATCTGTCTGACGGATGTGTGGAGTGGAAGCATGCGGATGGCAGCAAATGGTGCACCCAGAATAAGGCAGATCTGACGAAAATTGATGTGGTACGCTACACAACCGGTGGAGAGAAGCCGATTATTAACCGCGTGAAAACTGTAGATGGAGAGCGTAATTTTATTCAGAATCTGAAGCCGGAAAAGGTACGTGAGGGCTATCGTGCCAGAGTTTTCTTTGACTGGAATGAGGAGGAAGAGATTCACGGCCTTGGACAGGCTGAGGAGGGAATTTATAATTACCGCGGCCATAATCAGTATCTTTACCAGCATAATATGAGAATTCCCATGCCTCTTTTTGTTTCCACAGAAGGATACGGAATCCTGTTTGACTGCTGTTCTCTTATGACCTTTAACGACGAGGGAAGGGAGTCCTATCTGTTTCTGGATACAGTGGAGCAGATTGATTATTACTTTATGGGCGGCGGTTCTATGGATGGAATTATCCGCGATTATCGTTATCTGACGGGAAAAGCGCAGATGCTGCCGAAGTGGGCTTACGGATATATTCAGTCAAAGGAGCAGTATTATACAGCGAAAGAGCTGGAGGAAATCGTCCGTCACTACAGAGAACTTAATGTTCCGCTGGACTGTGTGGTTCAGGACTGGAATACATGGAATCCGGGCAACTGGGGTGAGAAAATTCTGGATCAGTCCCGTTATGGGGATAATAAGGAATGTATGAAACGGATTCATGAAATGCATGCACACACTATGGTTTCCGTATGGCCAAATATGAATGCCGGCGGTAAAAATCACCAGGAATTTTTTGATGCAGGTTATCTGCTTTATGATTACGCAACTTATGACGCATTTAATGAAAAGGCCAGGGAAATGTACTGGAAACAGGCAAAAGAGGGATTGTTTGATCAGGGCTTTGATTCCTGGTGGTGTGATTCCACAGAACCTTTTTCCGGTCCTGACTGGGGCGGCGCAGTAAAAAGAGAACCATGGGAGCGCTTTTTGATGGTCGGAGGTGAGCATAAGAAATATCTGGACCCGGCTGTGGCAAATGCTTTTGCACTGGAGCATGCAAAGGGAATTTACGAAAATCAGAGAAAAGACCGTGAGGATATGCGTGTATTGAATCTTACACGTTCCGGTTACGCTTCCGGACAGAAATATGCAGCCATGTTGTGGTCCGGGGATACCTGTGCTGACTGGGAAAATCTGAAGATCCAGATTGTGGAAGGCCTGAATATGGGACTGAGCGGTTATCCGTACTGGACTCTGGATATCGGAGCATTTTTCACTGTGGCAGATAAATGGCAGAATCGCGGCTGTGGATGTAATACAGATCCTGAGCCTAAATGGTTCTGGCAGGGAAAATATAATGAGGGTGTGAAGGACAAGGGATACTGTGAGCTTTACACCAGATGGCTGCAGATGGGCACATTTCTCCCTATGTTCCGTTCTCACGGAACAGACACGCCAAGGGAAATCTGGAATTTCGGGGAAAAGGGAACCATGTTCTACGACGCCATTGAGAAGTTTATTAAGCTGAGGTATCATCTGATGCCGTATATTTATTCCCTTGCAGGGGCTGTGTATTTTGAGGATTATACCATTATGCGAAGTCTGCTGTTTGATTTTCCGGAAGACAGGGAAGCCAGAAAGGTGGAAAATGAGTTTATGTTTGGTCCGTCCCTGCTTGTTTGTGCAGTTACAGAACCTATGTATTATGGACCTGAGAGTATGCCTGTTGACAGGGAAAAAACATGGAGGTGCTATCTTCCGGCAGGAACCGACTGGTATGATTACTGGTCAAATGAAAAATATGAGGGCGGCCAGTATGTAACAGTGGAAGCACCTATTGACAGGATTCCGGTTTTTGTAAAAGCAGGAGCGGTAATCCCTGTTGCAGACGGGCTGGTTTATGCTCAGCAGGAGCCCAAAAAGCCGATTCAGTTTATGGTTTATCCTGGGGCAGATGGTGAGTTTGTACTGTATGAGGATGAAGGAAACAATTACAATTTTGAAAATGGCGCGTATGCAATTACAAAGCTTGTATGGGATGACAGAGCCGGCAGGCTGAACATTGGAGAAAGAGAAGGAAGTTTCCCGGGAATGAGGGAAGCAGTGTACCAGACTGTGATTGTAAAATAATCGGGGAGTTTATATTATATGATAGCAGAACGAAATAAAGGGGTATTTACCCAGCCTCCGGAAGCAGTGCCGGATGGCAATGTGGATGTATCTGGCGGTGGAAGATGGAAAATCTGGCAGAATGCCGGAACGAAGATTGATGCTCCAATTCTTGGAAATGGAGATTTGCTGGCTGCTGTGGCAGGAAATGCAAGATATCCGCAGTTCTGGTTTACTACAAATGATTTCTGGCAGATGGAAAGTGCAGCAAACTGGGAGTTTTTTCATGATAACAATTCTGCCAAATGTGACCCTGCAGTAAGTGGCGGGAGCCCAAGACCTGTTGGACGTATGGTGTTTGACATTCCGGATATGGAGGATGCAAAGTGGTATACAGAACAGAATTTTGCAGCGGCAGAAACTATAACAATATTGACAAATTCTAAAGGCGAGAAATGTACTCTGAAAAGCTGGATAGCAGCAGATGAGAATGTTCTTGTGGTGGAGTTTGAAACGGAGACAGACCTGGATCTGGAATTTGATTTTTATTTTCCAGATGAAACGGGGAAAGGCTGTGACAAAGCAGTTGATATCTGGGGAAGCGGTGAGTCAGAGGAAATTCAGAATGGAATGTTTGTTGGACTTGTGACAGGACACCCGCTGCAGGTGAAGAAAACCGGAGGCGGTATTGTAAGTGGCTACAGGCAGTTTTCCGATCATGTGGACATGCCGACGAAGGTTGGATTCGCAGGGGGATTTCTGAAAAAAGAAAAAGCAGAAAACAATGTGTCTGCTGAAAAATCCAGAGAATTCGGAAATGCTTATGACTTACGTGACAGAAGCACCAGAAGAAGAATAAAAGCCGGCGAGAAGGCCACTTTTATTTTGGCAGTGCGTTCCTGGGCGAAATGCAGCAGACCTTATGAATATGCTTTTTCAAGAGCAAGGTGGATAACAGCAGAAGATGTGGAAAATCTCCGCATCCGTCATCTGGCATGGTGGAAAAGATTCTGGAGCATGTCGGAAATCTCTCTGGATGATCCGGTGATCGAGCAGAGATATTATCTGTCAAAGTACATGCTGGCAAGTCTGTCACGGGATCCGGATTATCCGCCGAATATTCTTGGAATCAGTACCTTTGACCGCCCTGCGTGGAATGGAAATTACAAGATCAATTATAATCATCAGTCACCTTACCTGAACCTGATGGTTTCCGGGCATTTCGAGCAGTCCGATCCACATGATGCACCTTATTTGAAATTAATGGAGATTTCGGACGAGATGTGTAAGCGTCTTCTTCATCATGAAGGGCTTTATTATCCGCTTGGACTTGGTCCTGATGGGGTGGTCAGTGAGGCATTACTTCTGCATATGAAATCGCCGGCACTTCACGGTGCACTGAATATGATCTATCGTTATGAGATCAGCCAGGATACAAAGTATGCCTGGAAGGTTTACCCATATCTCAGAGGAGTGGCTGATTTCTGGGAAAAGGATCTGGCTCTTCGGGATGGCGTTTACCATGTGGTTGGAGATGGCATGCATGAGCGTACAGATGGAAATATCAGGGAAAATGGTGTGCCGGAGGATCCTGTAAATACTCTGGGGTATCTGAAAACATTTTTTACCTGGCTTCCCCAAATCAGTGAGGTATTGGAACTGGATGAAGAAAAACGAACGAAGTGGCAGGAAATTGCCCAAAATCTGGCGCCATATCCCAAGGGAACCATTCGGGAAATTCAGGACAATCCTACCTTGTGGAAAGAAGCGGATGTGAAGCTGGAGGATTTGCTTCCCCAGGAAATGCTGGATAAAGAAATTTATTATGATGAGGGTGTTGGTGGAAAGTGGTCCTTCCATTTTCCAGGAAATATAATGCATATTTATCCAGGGAATGCAGTGGGGCTGGGAAGTGCTCAAAAAGAGCTGGAAGTGGCGAGAAATACAGTGCATATTCACAGCCTGGTGGAGAATAAACTGGGTGAGCTGGAGTATAAAAAGGCTCTTGAGAAAGCTTCTGATGAGAAAAAAGAAACAGCTGTAAAGCATGCCCATTTCTATAAAGCAGGGGCATTTAATGCGTCTAATCTGAGCTGCCTTTTTTTTACTGCGGCTGTCCGTACAGGCTACGACCCGGATATTATCTGGAAAGAAATGAGGGATATGATTACTTACCGTGGAATTCCAAACGGCTTTCTGAAGGAAAATCCGCATGGAATTGAGCAGTTGAACACTATTCCGGATGCAATTCAGGAAATGATGCTTCAAAGCTATGAAGGTGTCATCCGCATTTTTCCTGTATGGCCAAGAAAAAAACATCCAAATGCTTCCTTCAGGAATTTTCGCGCATGGGGTGGCTTTGAGGTAAGTGCATCCCTTAAGGATGGGGAGATAGAGCAGGTCACTGTGCTAAGCCACAAAGGGAATACCTGCCGCGTGGAAAACCCCTGGCCAGAAAAAAGTGTTATAGTGAAATACGGTTACAGTGGACGGGAAGAGGTGTGTTTCGGGGAATATCTGAGTATTGAATTACAGAAAGAGGAACAGGTTTTGCTGTCCGTATTGTAATAAGCAGGCTGTCGGGATACTATGATTTTTATCCCGACAGCCTGTTTTATCCTCGGAATTCCAGAGGACTTTTCCCTGTGTATTTTTTAAAAATCCTGCTGAAATATCCCTGGTCATGGTAGCCGCACATTTCTCCAATCTGTTTAATGGACAGCCCCGGTTCGTGGAGCAGAAGTCTCTGGGCGTGGCTCATTCGAAGGTTGATCAGATACCTGGAAGGTGTACAGTCGTAGACCTGGCAGAAAATTTTGGTCAGGTAGCTAGGGCTGTAGTTCATGTTATCGGCGATCAGGTTCAGATTAATGTCCTCGCTGTAGTTTTTTACAATGAAATCTTTCAGTAATGTGGCGATCTGAGTTGGTGTCATGGCAGCAGTCCGGGCATTAAACACCTCTTCGTAATCATTTCCGGCAATCTGAAATTCCTGTTTGATCTTGGAGAGAGCTTCTTTAAGCTCCTCTGAATCAACTGGCTTCAGCAGATAATCAGAAACCTTTAAAGTGATGGCCTTTTTTGCATATTCGAAATCTGAAAATCCACTGGTGATAATAAATTTAGTAAATGGAAACTGCTCCCTTACTTTTGTGAGCAGGGTGATTCCATCCATCACAGGCATACGGATATCCGTAATTACAAGATCAGGGCTGAGCTTTTCTACCAGAGCCAGAGCCTGATCGCCTGTTTGTGCAGTTCCTGCCACCAGAAAATCCGGATCCGCTTTCTGGATTTTCTGGACAAGATTTGTGAGCAGAAGTTCTTCATCCTCCGCAACGATGACAGTGTACGTCATACTGTTTTGATTCCTCCTTGCTTATTCACTTATGCAGTCAGTTTCATCTGCTGATTTAGCTGTCTTGGAAAAATACCGTCCAATAGACACGATTCCGTGCCCATCAGCGGTATTTCCATATCTGAAAATAATGTCTCCTTTACAGAATATTTTCCATCTGAGATACACATTTATAGTTCCCAGCCCATTTATTTTTAGTTCCGGAAGTCCCGGATTCTGAATGGCTTTCATAATGTTGGCAGTGATCCTCTCTTTGGCTTCCTCTGTAAAGCCAGGACCGGAATCCGTTACTTCAATCTGCCAGCTTCCTTCCGTGACCACGCTGGTGATCGAAATGTTCCATGGCGGTGCACAGTTCGAACCATAGCGAATGGCATTTTCCACAATAGGCTGGATGATCAGCTTGGGGACTGGTTGGGAAAGAAGGCTTTCATCTACATGGATGCTGTAATTCAGGCTGGACTGATAACGGACCTTCATACAATACAGATATTTCTGTACATAATCCAGTTCATCCTTTAAAGTGACCGTTGTCTCTGTGGTATTGGTAATATAACGCATGATCCGGGAAAGATTCCGGCACATTTTTACCACGGTCTCAGAATCTCCGTTCTCTGCCAGAACTATAATGCTGGACAAGGTATTGTAGTAAAAATGAGGATTGATCTGTGTCTGCAAAGCCATGCTTCTGGCTTTCATTTCCTGCTCCTTAGCTTGATTCAGCTGCTCCATGGAATCCTTCAGATTGTCGCTCATCAGCTGAAAGGCCTGGTAGAGCTCTTCCAGTTCATTAACGGAAACCGGATATGCAGTTACCTTTTCCTGTCCAAGTGTATCAAGCTCCATGCGCTGAATAATATGCTTCAGATGCTTTACCGGTTTTACGACTGAACGGGAAAGCCGGTAGGAAATAAAGATGGAGATTGTCAGAAACAGCGCAACAATTGCCGCAAGAATACGAAGCAGATTGTAAACCGGAGCCAGAACTACAGATTCCGGCTGAATTGTAAGATAGGTATAGCCGGTATAAGAGGATACGGCCTCTGCTGCATACTCTGTTTTTCCTGTAAGAGGACTGATAAAAGTGAGGGCTGAATCATCTCCCTTGGTAAGTTCATAGTAGGGCTGAAGTGCTGCTTTGTATTCCTGGGAAATATCGTAGGGATAGATCAGATCGCCATTGCTGTCAAAAACATAGATGCTGGCAGCATCTTCATGGTTCTTTTTTTTATAAGTGATGATACTTTTAAAAACAGATTTGCACTGCTTGGCTGTTTCAATCACACCCACGCCACGTTTATATTGATTATTAAAGGATCGGTACAGGGAAATAAACCACTGGTCATAGGTGGCTGTTTTTGTATATTCTCTGGTACAGTAGGGTGGAGTAAGGACTTTTTTTCCCTCCAGTTCACGGGCGACCTCAATCCACTCATCCTTTGAGCCATCCGTCTTTTTGACTATAGTTGAGATGCCGGCTTCCAGAACATATCCGGAAAAATCATAGAGATTTACCTGATCTGCCTTCAGCTCGGTTCCGGAAAGGGAAATAAACAAATCAGACATGGCAGAAAGCATGTTGCTGGAAATATTTAAGTTGAAGGAATTGTCCAGAATGGTTTTTGACTGATTGCTGTAGTTAATGTTTACAGATACTGCATCCAGATTGCGGATCGCGGAATCTACCTGAGTCTGAAAGCTGGAATTGAGAGTGTTCATGGCACTGATCTGACTTTGCTTGAGCTGTCTGGAAACAAAAGCATAGAAAAAAACAGCAAAAGAAAAAAGAATCAGGCAGGCCAGACTGATATAGGCAAAAAAAAGCTTGGATTGTAAACTGCGTGATTTCATCTGGCGATACCTCCTGTAATTGTTTTGCCCGCGCTGCTGACTATATTATGAAAGCAGATGCAGAAATCCATGTGTGAAACATTAAAAATCAGTATATCATATTTGTTTAAAAAGTACAAATAAATGCTCGAAAACAGAGAAAATATATATAAGAATTTCGGGTGACTTTTCGAAGAAACATAAGCTTATGTGAAAAAAGTATAATATGTGGTGAAAAAAGTACAAATTGAAAGTAAGAATATCCATGGATTAAAAAGCATCTGGCTGATAAAATAATATCATCAAAAGAACAGAGGAATCAGCGGAGATTCCTGAATGAGGTAAATGCCATTTTATTAAAAGGAGGATATGTAAATGAAAAGAAAGAGTTTTGTGGCAGTGGCTTGTGCAGCAGCAATGATCGCGTCCATGACAAGCGGACTTACCGTATTTGCAGAGGAGACTGCAGATTTTTCCGGTGAGGAACTGAGTATTCTGGTATCAGCAGGCTGGATGGATAACAGATATGATGCAACAATCGAGCGTTTTGAAGATACTTATGGTGTAACAGTTGACCTTCAGACTATTCCGGCTGACCAGTATTCTGACCTGCTTCAGTCCAAACTGGCTACTGATTCCTGCGCAGATATTTTCTGGATTCAGTCTAACCCATTTGCAATCGAGTCTACAATCGTTGATCCAGAGAAATACTGTATTGATTTCACAGGAGCTTCCTGGGAAGATCTTATGCCGGAAGCAAGAAAAACATCCTGTGTATACAATGATAAATTATACGGACTTCAGATCTGGCACAATTCACCAGAATATGTAATGGTTTATAACAAAACATTGTTCGAAGAGAATGGTTGGGAGATACCATCTACTTATGCAGAGCTGAAAGACCTTTGCGCTAAGATCGCAGAACAGGGAATTACTCCATGGTTTATGCCAGGTGCAGATGGATGGCAGCATCAGCTGGCATTCTTCCAGATCGGTGGTGTTTACGAAGAAGCTACACCAGGACTTTACGATGCTTTGAATACAAATCAGGCTACATTTGCTGACAATGAGAAAATGCTTGAGGTTCTGAACGAGTTCAAAGAGCTTTCCGATGCAGGATATTTCGGAGAGGACTGGATTGGAACTGACAGCACCAACCTGACAAATGAATTTGGCGACAGAAACATTGCAATGGCTATGGCAAACTCCAGTTACATTCAGCAGATCAAAGATGACACAGGCACAGAGGATGAGTTTGGTATGTTCCTGATCCCACTTGGCGATAACACCTGGTATCCGACCAACCCGGCTGGACCTACCATGTTTGGTTACAAGGGAACAGAGCATGAGGATCTTGTAAAAGAATTCTTCAATTTTGTTACAACCACAGAGAGTCTTCAGGAAATCCTTGACAACTCTCCTGCATACACAAACGTTGATATGAACGATGATGCAATTGAGCAACACTGGCTGCCAGAGGAAGAAGAGTTCCTTGCAACAGTAGATGACAGTAAGAAGAGCGTATCTGTTCTGCAGACCGGCACAAAATATACAAACGATTACTGGATGCAGTTTGGTCAGGATATGGTTGCATTCTGCCAGGGCGAAATGGAAGCAAATGACGTTCTTGCAAATATGGACACCAACCGTGCAGAGGCTGCCAAGACAGTTGGCGATGCAAACTGGAACTAAATAAAGTTTTCCGGTAAGAAATTGACATAATTATTTAAGCATAAGATATTTAATAAGGGTATATCTTCAGTGCGAAGGAGTGATTCCTTCGCACTGTTTGATAGAGGGGAGGTATCGCCTTTGAATAAGAAGAAAATTTATCCACAGTGGTTTCTGATACTGCCGCTGGCTTTGTACATTATCTTTTTCCTGCTTCCCAGTATAATGGGTGTTGCATATTCATTCACAGACTGGAATTCAAGAAGTGTATTAAATGGTGTCCATTTTGTGGAACTGGACAATTTTAAAGAGATTTTTACATCAAATAAGGATTACTTAAGCGGTATTGGAAATACATTAAAATTTACCATTATTTCCAATATTGTGAAGCTGATCCCGGCACTTCTGATTGCCATCATGCTTCAGGAAGGACTGAAGGGAAAAGGACTTTACAGAACCTTACTGTATCTGCCGTCCATTCTTCCATTTGTTATTATCGGTCTTGTTTTTAAGTCTATCTTAAACTATAACAACGGTCTTCTTAATGCAATCCTGGATGCACTGCATCTTGGTATCCTGAAACAGAAATGGCTTTCGGATCTTGGGGTTGTGTGGAAATCCATTTATGGTGTGGATGCATGGAGAGGTATTGGTTATGTAATGACGATTTTCCTCGCCGGATTGAATACCATTCCGAGATCCTACTATGAAGCAGCGGAGATCGACGGAGCAAACTTCTGGCAGAGACTTCGCTATGTGACACTTCCAATGCTCAGCGGCGCCATCATGATCAACCTGGTATTTGGTATTACCTATGGCCTGAAGGTATTTGATATCGTTTACGTTCTGACAAATGGTGGCCCTGGACATGCAACAGAGGTTCTTACCACTTACGCATTCCAGCTTTATTCCAGAGGCCAGTACGGTATGTCTTCTGCTTTGAACAGTATTCTGCTTCTGATCACGGCAATTGCTGGTGTTGTAATTGTTAAAACTTTAGGAAAACAGGAGGTACAGCAATGACAAAGAAAAAAGTTCAGAATCTGCTGAAACATCTGGTCTGCATCCTGCTGTGCCTGACCGTTATCCTGCCTTTTTATATGGTAGTTATAAACTCTTTCAAGAGTAAAGGCGAGGCTTCCCGAATGAGTCTTGCCCTTCCGAAAGAATGGTTGTTTTCCAATTACACCGAGGTTATCGACAAAGGAAATCTGCTCCAGGGATTTTCAAACAGTTTACTTTACGCACTGGTTGCAACCACTCTTGGTGTTGTGCTCTGTGCAATGGCTGCCTTTGTAATGTGCCGTAAGCGTACCAGATTAAATGTATTTTTATATTATTTCGTACTTTGCGGACTGTTTTTCCCGGTTAACTATGTAACATTGGTGAGAGTATTAAGCACTCTTCATCTGAACGATACACGACAGGGAATTATTATGGTGTTTACCAGCGCCATGATTCCGTTCTGTGTATTCACCATCCGCAACTTTGTGGTTTCTGTTCCTGTGGAACTGGACGAGGCAGCAGTTATTGATGGCGCAGGTCCTATCAGCCTGTTTTTCAAGATCATCATGCCGCTTCTGAAGCCTACTATGGTAACCTGTTTTATCCTGCAGTTTATGGGTGTGTGGAGCGATTTCCTGACTCCGTTGTATCTGTCAAGCAAGAGCAAAATGTTCCCGATGACCATGGCAGTTTATCAGTTCTTTGGAAAGAATAAAAGCTATTGGAATTATATTTTTGCGGATATTGTGCTTACCTGTATTCCAGTTGTGATCGTGTATATGATTGGCCAGAAATATATTGTGGGCGGTATGACTTCCGGTGCGGTGAAAGAGTGATCTGGGGTGCGCAGTGCGACCGCGGCAATCTATAATTGAAATTCCTTCTAAAAACGGGAATGGTTCTTTAAATTTTAGAATTTATAGAGCTGTTCCCGGTATTTTTTTGCCCAAAAGATGTCTGTATTTGCCAGAATGCTGAAAAATAAGAAGAAATCTGTTATCTTCATTTGAGGGGAAAATGATTGTGCACGGCGTGGTTGCTGTTCACAGGGAAGATTCGGCGAAGCGTGTTTCTGTGAACGGAGTGAACAGTAACGCAGTTGGCGGTTTCTGGGCTGCAAATTGCGGATTTTGCAGGAAATGTTTTGCGAAATGTGATAATGTATTTGAAGAAAATGTAGGAGTGAGAAATGATGAAACAGAAAATTGAGAAGACAGCAGATGAAAAAATGTGGAACCGGATCAGCCGGATTCCCGCAGTTATTCTGGTGTTACTTTCCGGAATTGATATTGTCCGGTTTGCAATTCTGGGAGATAAGACAGCATTTATTACATTCAGTATGATTGCGGTGACTTTTATGCTGGTGGCGTATATGGCATGGAAAAGCAAAATGCCTTTTCTGTATCTGGTGATTGCAGCGGCAGCTTTTGTTTTGTATTTTAATACTAATTTTTCTACCAGCACTTATTACTTTAACTGGTTGTTTCTGGTAGAGAGTATTATTGCGGCGCTGGGAGGAATCCTGGGAATCGCAGTAATGATCGGGAAAAAAATCCCTGTGGGGCGTGTGGCAGTTTTGCCGCTTTTGGCAGCTGTTTTAATTCTGGCAGGTTTCCTAGGATTTTGGAAAGTAAGGTATGAGGCAGGGCATGAGGCGCAGGGACAGGCCCGGGATGAGCTGTGGGCAGTTCCGGCGAAATATGATGCGGAAGAATCAGAACAGGCGGGAACTGTGGAAGAAGTAGTGTACGATACCAAGGCATATGCTACTGATGAGCGGGACGTGAAAAAGACAGCTTATGTATATCTGCCTTATGGCTACAGCGAGGAGAAAGAGTACAATATTCTGTATCTGATGCATGGAACAGGTGATGATGAAAAATACTGGCTGAAAACAAATCCGTATAACAAAACTATGCTGGATAATATGATTGCAGATGGAGATATTGAGCCTTTGATTGTGGTGACACCGACTTTTTATGTGGAAGATGACTGTGCAGATGATCTGGATCAGCTGACCTATTCTTTTGCAAAGGAGCTGCGAAATGATCTGATGCCTGAGATTGAATCCGTTTATTCTACATATGCAAAATCGGCAGATGATGAGGGATTCGCAGAGAGCCGGGATCACAGAGCATTTGCCGGTTTGTCAAGAGGGGCGGTAACGATGTATCATTCTGCGTTGTGTCAGAGTCTGGATTATTTTTCATGGTTCGGGGCATTCAGCGGAAGCAGGACAGACAGGACTGCATTTGAAGATACCATTCAGACAGGCGATTTTGCAGAACTGCCAATTCATTATTTATATGTGGCAAGCGGCAACTTCGACTTCGCCCTGCCTGGACAGGTTCAGGATTACCAGGCTCTGCTGGATATAGAACCCAGATTGCGGTCTGGTGTAAATACCTGTTTTGATGTATTTCCAATGCGGTATCATTCTATGGGAAACTGGCATCTGGCGTTGTATAATTTTTTACAGAAGATTTTTTAGCGGGAAACACGTTGCTGTGAATTGGGAGAACAGCAATCCGCTTTTTTCACAGTTTACGTGTGTTTTCGGGCAGGTTGCGATTAAAATATGGCAGCCTGCTTTTTATTTGGTAAAATACGGGTAGAAAATAGCGACTGAGATATAGTTGGGAATTTTAAATTAAACGAAAATTATAGAAAATTTCAGGAGGAAATCATGAAGCAGTCATTTAACGAAAACTGGGTATGCTACAGAACCGGAGAGAAAGAAAAGGCATTTGCAGTGACTCTTCCGCATGATGCCATGCAGCTGGATGAGAGAAGCGAGACAAGTGCCGGCGGTGTGAATATAGGATGGTATGAGGCGCAGGATTACACTTACGAGAAAACATTTATCCTTCCAGAGAAAGCGAAGGACGAGAAAGTGATACTGGAATTTGAGGGCGTTTACCGTAAGGCAACTGTATATCTCAACGGCGAAAAAGTGGCTTATCATTCTTATGGATATATCGGATTCTATGTAGATGCCACCAAGTATGTAAAATTCGGGGAAGAGAATGTGATCCGCGTGGAAGTGATCAACCACGATCAGCCAAACAGCCGCTGGTATTCCGGTACCGGAATTTACCGTCCGGTGTGGCTGTATACAGTGCCGAAAAACCATCTGAGATTTGACAGTGTGAAGATCACTACACTGGATTATAAGGAGCCGAAGATCCGCGTGGAGGCATGGCCGAATGCTGCCGGCGAGGTGAAAGTGGAGATTCTGGAGAAACAGATTGTTACCAGAAAAGCTGTGGCTGGCGAAAGTGCAGGCCAGACAGACGAGACCATAGAGCCGTGTATTGACGAAAATGCAGTACAACCAACTGTTCAAAATTCTGACAAAGCATCAGATAAGATCATCGCCTTGGAAATTCTCCAGGCAGATGGTAAATTTTCCAGAGAAATTGCTCTTCCGGGAGCGAACCTGTGGAGCCCGGATGCACCAAATCTTTATACCTGCCGCGTAACCTTCGGCGAGGATATTCAGGAAGAAACTTTTGGAATCCGTGTAGTAAGCTGTACTCCGGAAGAGGGCTTCTGTATCAACGGAAAACGTGTCCTGTTAAAAGGTGGCTGTATCCATCACGATAACGGTCTTCTTGGTGCATGTGCGTATGAATTTGCAGAACGCCGTAAAATCCGCATTCTTCTGGACGCTGGCTATAATGCAATCCGTTCTGCACATAACCCATGTTCCAAAGCACTTCTTCGTGCCTGTGACGAAATGGGAATGCTTGTAATGGACGAATATATTGATGGCTGGTATATCCATAAAACAAAGTATGACTATGCAGATGAGATTCTGGATAACTACAGAAAAGACTTAAAAGATATGGTGGATAAGGACTATAATCATCCATCTGTGATCATGTATTCTACAGGAAATGAAGTGTCTGAGACTGCGCAGAAAAAAGGAATTGCCCTTACAAAATCCCTTACAGACAGACTTCATGAGCTGGATTCCACCCGTCCTGTAAGCTGCGGAATCAATATCTTTTTTAACTTCTTAAGCTCTATGGGATTTGGGGTGTACAGTGATAAAAAAGCAGATGAAGCTGCTGAGAATGCCAAGAAGAAAAAGGCTGTGGGAAGTGAATTTTATAACACGGTAGCCGGGATTTTTGGTGCCGGATTCATGAAAATAGGAGCAACTCTTTATCCTTGTGATGTGAAAACAAGAGATGCATATGCCAATATGGACGTGGCAGGATATAACTATGGAATCAAGCGTTACCATCATGACTTAAAGAAGTATCCCAAGCGAATTATTCTTGGAAGTGAAACCTTCTGTGCAGATGCCTACAGATTTATGCAGGAAGCAAAACGTGATAAGCGTATCATTGGTGATTTCGTCTGGGCTGCTCAGGATTATCTGGGTGAGGTTGGAATCGGCGCATGGGAATATAAGGATTATGCACCTCGTTTTGATGGTGGCTGTGGCTGGGTAAGTGCCGGATCCGGCCGGATTGATCTCACAGGAAAGCCTCTTGGCGAGATGGCATATACCAGAGTCGCCTTTGAACTGGAGGATCTGGCAATTGCAGTTATGCCGGTTGATCACACAAAGGATGCCCATTCTCCTTCTGCATGGAAAATGACCAATGCTATGGAAAGCTGGTCCTGGGAGGGCTGTGACGGAAATGCTGCAAAAGTAGAAGTTTACACCCGTGCAGATCATGTGAAGCTGTATATAAACGGTAAGTGTGTAGGCACTAAGAAGCCGAAAAATGACTGCAAGGTATTTTTTGATATAACCTATCAGAATGGAGAAATCAAGGCTGTTGCCTATGATGCAAATGACAATATAATTGCAGAAAGGACACTGACAACAGCTGGAAAAGAGACGATTCTTGTGGCAGAACCAGAGCTTACTCGTGTGAATGCAGACACCGATCTTTGCTATGTGAGAATGCGCTATACAGACGAAAATGGTCAGACAAAACCGCTGGTAAGAGGTCGAATCCAGCTTACAGTAGAAGGTGGCGAGCTTCTGGCATTTGGTAGCGCCTGCCCATATTATCCGGAAAGCTACCAGAGCAATGAGACAGATACTTATTATGGAGAAGCCTTGGCAATTATCCGTCCAGAGGTTGGAGCTGGTAAAGTAGTTGTGAAAGCTGAATCTAAGCTTGGAAATGCAGAGACAGAGATTGAAATATTAGATTGATTTAAAGTTCATATGCTTACCAGTTTTGCCAGAAACGGTTCCAAATTTGCCGAATTTTTCACAAATCCCATTCCTTTTGCTATAGTAAATCCAGCGGTTCAAACAGAACTGAAAGGACAGAGTAACTATCTGAAAAGTATGTGTTTATCTGTCAAAGGAAATTTATTAGGAGGAAAGGAAATATGAAAAAGCATACCGGGAAAATCTGGCGTGGTTTGGCAACAACTACAGCCTCACTTCTCACAATCACACTGGGCGGAAGCTCAATTGCAAATGCAAGAGTGGATTTCATTAATGCGACACTTGGAACCTCAAGCTACAAAATCGAGCAGGGAGATTCTGACTCTGATGGCATTTATTATGAATCTGAATTTGATAATGTAGAGGATCTGGTAAAGGCTAAAGAACAGCTGGCTGCTGAAATTTCTTCAGAAGGTTCCGTTTTATTCAAAAATACAGATCAGACCCTTCCACTTGACAAATCCAAAGAAGCTGTTACCCTCTGGGGCTTAAACAGCCATCTTCCGGGAACCGGCGGATTAATTGGTTCCTCTGTTGTGGCTGATTCAGAGAATGGTCAGATCGCTTATGGTATTGAAGAAGCTATGGATGAAAGAGGCTTCACAGTAAATGAAACCATGAAAGGCTTTTATGCAAGTGAAACCTGCGCACCATATTACAGAAAAGCTTCTTTCTTTGGAAATGAAGTTCCGGGCCATAGCCTTGTACCTGCTTTTTCCGCTTCTTATAATGAAGCAGATACATATACAGTAGGTGAGGCACCTGCTGAACTTTACACAGATGATATTCTGGAATCTGCTAAGGATACAACAGCAATTGTTGTTCTTTCCAGAGACAGTTCAGAGGCGTCTGACTACAGCACAAATATGAAGGATCCTAATGGGGACAGCTTCGACACCCCGATGTCTATCTCAGCTTACGAAAAAGAGATGATCCAGCTTGCAAAGGAAAATAGCAATGGCAAGGTGATCGTTTTGATCAACTCTGACGTTCCTATGGAAATCCAGGAACTGAAGGATGATCCGGAGATTGGAGCAATTCTTTGGACTGGACTTCCGGGAATGAATGGATTCCTTGGAGTATGTGATGTACTTTCTGGCGATGTGAATCCATCCGGTCATATTTCTGATACTTATGCCACAAGTTCTGTTTCTGCTCCGGCAATGACCAACTTTGGTCTTTATACTTATACTAATGCTTCCAATGCAGAATCTGGTGCAGAACTTACAGAAGCAGACAAGGGTGACTGGTATGTAGTAGAAACAGAAGGTATCTATATTGGTTATAAATATTATGAAACCCGTTACGAGGATACTGTTCTGGATCAGGGAAATGCAGCCACCACAGAAGGCTCTTCTACTGGCAAAGCATGGAACTATGTAGATGAAGTAACTTATCCGTTTGGATATGGTTTATCTTATACAACCTTTACTCAGGAGCTGGAAAGTGTAGATGTAATATCTGGGGAAAAGGGACTTGCAAAAGTGAAGGTAACCAATACCGGTGACGTTGCCGGAAAAGATGTTGTCCAGCTTTATGTACAGACACCATATATAGAGGGCGGACTGGAGAAAGCTTCTATTCAGCTTCTTGATTTTGGAAAAACAGAGGTTCTTGAGCCTGGCGAATCACAGACTCTGGAAATTGAGTTCGCTCCGGAATATATGGCAAGCTATGATGAAAAAGCTGTAAAAGAAGATGGAACAGAGGGCGCATGGGTGCTGGATTCCGGTGATTATTATTTCACAATCGGAAACGGTGCGCATGAAGCATTAAACAATGTCTTGGCGGTAAAAACAGATTCCACAGACGATCTGATCACAATTACAGACGATGAAACAATTGAGCCGGAAAATGTAGTGACAGTTTCTCTTGGTGAAGATAAAGAGACTTATTCTGAAAACGTAGAGAATGCATTCCAGGATTGCGATATTAACAATCTGATCCCGGATACTGCTGAATACACTACACGTTCTGACTGGAGCAAGGGTTGGAAAGAAGTGGAAAGCATTACTCCAATAGAGGAAATGATGAAAGGTCTTACAAACTCCACTTATGAACTTACTGAGAATAGTGACGAAGAAGTTGTCTGGGGAGCTGACAACGGATTAAGCACCGTTGATTTCCTCCAGTTTAATGAGGATGGAACTTTCGCAGGTGCACTTCCTCTGTCTGATGAAAAATGGGATCAGCTTATGGATCAGCTGACTTTGGAAGAGGCTGCCAACTTTATTGAGAAAGCAGGAGATAAAAACTTTGAGAAGCTGGATTCTATTTTCCTGCCAGAAGCAATCTGGTATGACGGACCGATCGGTTACAGCTACGACCAGATTGCAGGATATGCAACCCGCTGGAATGAATCCAACTCTTCCGAGCCGACTTATGTTTCTTCAGACAACGAATATGCTTCCTACTCTATGAGCTCCATGCCTACAGAACCTGTAGTTGCAGCAACATTCAATAAAGAACTTGTAGAGAGAGAAGGAGAGCTCTTTGGTGAAGATGGATTGTGGTCCAATGCCAACTCCATTGCAGCACCTGGTCTTAACATTCACCGTGCACCTTACTGCTCCAGAAATCATGAATATTATTCAGAAGATGCCATGCTTACCAACCTGTTGGGACAGGCTGTCTGCAAAGGCGGAAAATCCAAAGGTCTTATGATGATGCCGAAACACTATATCATGAATCATCAGGAGTTAAACCGTTCCGGTGTTTCCACATTCTTCACAGAGCAGGCTGCAAGGGAAAATGAACTCCGTGCATTCCAGGGAGCTATGGAAAATAACTATGCGCAGGGAATCATGACAGGCTTCAACCGTCTTGGAACTGTATATTCAGGAGCTTCCGAAGCTTCACAGGTGCAGGTTGCACGTAACGAGTGGGGCTTTGAAGGCTGGATCGTAACAGATATGATCAACGGTGCTGATTACATGAACTGGAGAGATATTGTATTTGGCGGCGGTGGCGGATGTCTTACAACTTTCGCATATGAAAGCGCTAATATTGGTTCCATGACTTCAACCGAGAACCTGAAGCTGATTGCAAAGGACTCTGCTTTCCAGAAAAAGATGAAAGAAACAATTAAATATTTCGTATATAATACAGTTGCAAGTAATGATATGAATACAATTACAACCTCCACTAAATATATTCACGTTCTTACATGGTGGCAGATTGCCTTTATGGCAGCAGAGGTGGTATTTGGACTTCTGACACTTTTGTTTGCAGTTATGTACCTTCGAAATTCACTTCGCAAAAAGACAGTTTACGTGAAGGAGGACAAGTAATATGGGATATCTGAAAAATAAAACATTTGGTTTTTACTTAAGCTTTGTGGCTGCAATCCTTGCGCTGATCGGCTTTGTAATGTACCGCCAGTCAGGACATACAGAATCTTATATTGAGGTTCTGCTGCTTGTAACAGTGGTTCTGCAGATTCTTGCGATGATCGTTTTGAAGGTGGCACCTGATTTTAAGTGGACAAGCCTTCTGCTTACTGCAAATGCAATTCTGACTGCAGCAGCACTTGTTAACAGTTTTTATACACAAGTTGATTTTATTGGATATGTGGTATCAGGACTTTATGAGTTTGCAACCATAAAAAAATTCATAATTTCAGCCGTACTTATGGCACTTTCCATGATTGCATATATTGTTTCCTCTTATTCTGGATTTCAGAAATGCACTTGTAAGGATGAGACAAAAGCTTGATTTATCTGCTGTAAAATATGGCACAAATTAATATTTACATGGTATAATGAAAAAGCCGGAATGCCCAAAAGGACTCCGGCTTTTTCATTATACCATGGAGGATAACTATGATTACCATTGCTATTGTGGAAGATGATAAGAAAAGTGCAAAAATTCTTCAAGACTATATATTACGCTATTCAGAAGAAAAACAGGAACCGTTAGCTGTAGAATGCTTTGAAAACGGATTAAATTTTATCAGCGATTATAAAGCCAGCTGCGACATTGCTCTTATGGATATTGAAATGCCTCATATGAATGGTCTTGACACCGCCAGAAAACTGCGGGAATTTGATAGCCAGATTCCTCTTATTTTTATTACCAATATGGCGCAATATGCCATTAACGGATATGAAGTGCAGGCTCTTGATTTTATGGTAAAGCCTATTGAATATTTCAACTTTTCGCTGAAACTGGACAAAGCGATCCGAATCTGTAAAAAGCTTCATGGTTATCAGATATATGTTCCTTCTGAACAGGGAACTGTTAAAATTGATATTGCAGATCTGATTTATATTGAAAGTGCAAAGCATTATCTTTATCTTCATACTTCGAAAGAGACTTTTCGCCTGCGAAGTACAATGGGAGATTTTATAGCACAGCTTCCGACAGGTCGCTTCTCCTGTTGCAGCAAATCCTTTTGTGTAAATCTGGAATGGATTTCCCGCTATCAGGGAAACAGCGTGTTTGTAAATGGAAAGGAATTATCGATTTCCCGTTCTTATAAAAAAACTTTTATAGATCAAATGACAATGTACATTAACCGGGGAGGAAACTGACGTGGCAATTTATGAAATATTAGCTTCATCTACAAGTGAAATACAGGGAATTACCTGTTTTATCATCCAGCTTTTTATAGCGGAAGCTATGTTCTTTTTCCATCTAAAAAAAAGGAAACGCTTCTGGTTACGCCTGCTTGTAGGGGGAACTGCCTGTCTGCTTTTGGGAGTTACCCTTCCAATTATAATTGGTCAATATATAAGCGGAATTCGAACCTTTATTGTGCTTGTTTTTATGCAGCTTTACATGTGGTTTTGCTTCAGGCGTTCTTTTTTGGATATTTTATTTTGTACAATTGGAGCTTTTACTGTACAGAATCTTGGAAGCAATATTCAGGTGCTGATTTGTATCGTGACCAAAACTTCTTTCAAGATGCTTTCCACGGAAATGGTCATTGGATTTACCATTGTATATATTATTTGCTATCTCACTTGTGCAGCAAAAATAAAAAATTTTCCGAATATCAGCCAGAACAGAGTCCGTGTACTTTGGGTAGCCATTATTTCCTTATGTGTCTGCTGGCTCCTTCAAAGCTGGCTGATCAGTGAAAAGTTGGATATGGTTATGGCGTGCCGTGTTCCATTTGTATTCTGCTGTATTTTATCTCTTTTTATGCAGTTTGGGCTTCTGGAGCAGTCCCGGCTCAATGAAGAAAATCTGGCTCTTGAGCAGTTAATAAAGGAAAATGCAAAACAGTATGAGTTGTCAAAGAAAACAGTTGAAATCATTAACATGAAATGTCATGATCTTAAGCACCGGATTCTGGAATTGGAACAAGCCGGAAATGCAGATCATGGCCAGCTGGAAGAAATACGTAAAGCAGTAGATATTTATGACGGGCTTGCGAAAACAGGCTGCCAGCCATTGGATATTATTCTTTCAGAAAAGAATCTTCTTTGTGAAAAATATCAAATTAAGTTTTCATATATGATTGATGGAGAGAAGCTTACTGGTATTAAATCGGGAGATATCGCTGCTATATTTGGAAATGCTTTAGATAACGCTATTGAATGTGCAGCGGAGCTGCCAGTTGAAAAGAGAATTATCAGCCTCATCGGATATGCGAGACAGGATGTGATGGGGATTCATATTGAGAATTATTGCGAGGATGAACTGGAATTTCGTAATGGGCTTCCGGTGAGTACCAAAGGAGATGATAATTATCATGGCTTTGGCATGAAAAGTATTCAATATGTGGTGGAAAAATATGGCGGAAATCTTGTGGCGAATTTGGAAGAAAAGATTTTTAGTGTAGATATTATTTTTCCAGTTCTAGATTAGAGCCTTTTTCAAACTGGGGAGGTGCCTTTTTTTGAACGCAGATAAGTATTCTCCCGCTTCAAGTGCGCGGAGCACTAAGCGGCAGGTGAGGGGGGATGCTTCTGTCAGTGGGAGCCTTCAGCTCCTACTGACAGATCACGAAGCGACTGCGTTCATGAGCAAGTAGCGAAGCGGACCTGGAATGTCCGCTTTACTAATATACGACAGCAATAAGTTAACTGGTAGTATTCCGGCGAATCAGCACCGGAGTGATCTGTTTGTGAATTGGCTTTTCCAGTGGCTTAGGCGCTCGCTTTTTTTGCTCTTCCATCTGCTGCACCAGAAGCTCCATGGCAGTCTGTGCAATAACGTCAATTTGCTGACCGACAGTTGTGATCGGAAGGATTGATTCACTGGCAATTGGAGAATTATCAAAACCTATAATTTCGTAAGTAGGTGGTAATTTACCATATTTCTGGAAAATTAAATTGAGAAACATATTGGCATAGGTATCATTCGCAAGAAAGATACCTTTTTTTTGATTCGGATACTTTTCTTCAATTCTTGTAAAGATACGTCTTATCACATTTAAAATCTCTTGATAAGAATTGCCGCTTACGCTTAGATCAATGTCATAAGGAACCTGATATTCTTTACATGTTTCCTCAAATGCACGTATACGATCATAAGCCGGGACTGTTTTTTCAACATTGACATTGATATGAATCAATATATCACATTTATCACGAATTAACAGGGAGGTAGCCTGAAGGGAACCCATATAATTGTCAGTGGTAATGCTGCTGATATATTCTGCCTCTCGCTCAATGGCAATGACAGGAATCTGATAGGAAGCCAGCTTTTGGGATGACAGTGTATGGCTTAAAACAATAAGCCCCTCAATCTGATAGGAAAGAAGCTCTTCAATATACTGTTGTTCCTCTTCGGCACCGTGTTCACTGGAAAAAACAAGAAATTTGTAATGGTAGTTACTATAGCTTGAAAGAAGCTGTGTCAGCATTTCAGAGTAGTAATGCAAGTAGAGATTTGGAACAATAATTCCGATAAACTCACTTTTACCATTTGCCAGAACTTTTGCAAGTTTATTTTTTTTATAGCCAAGGGTATCAAGGGCCTGTGAAATCTTTTCCTGATTTTCAAGCGTAAGAGAATCGGGATGATTGAAATACCGTGATATTGTAGTTTTTGAAAAATGAGTATATTCTGCAATATCTGCAAATGTCACCTGTTTTTTTGCCATAAAAATTTAATCTCCTTATAAATAAATGAGAATAATATTGGGGAATCTTTTAATTACTGGGATTATATTATTTTTTTAGTATAGCAATTATTTAAAAAAAAGGCAATGCTAAAATAACCGATTACGTAACCGGTTATTTTAGCTTGAAAAAGTGTTGACATATGAACTTGGATGTAGTAACATCGAGCTATAAAGTAACCGGTTACTTAACCGGTTCCGAGAACGAAAAGGGAAAGGAATGGAGGAGAAGTGCATGAAAAGAATGCAGAACCAAACAATGCCCGTGAAAAAGCAAACGTGGAGAGATAAGGCTACATATGTGAAGAAAAACTGGCAGTTATATCTTTTTTTCTTAATGCCAGGACTTTTACTGACAATCATTTTTAAGTATCTTCCTATGGGGGACTTCTGATTGCATTTGAGGATTACAACGTAATCAAGGGAGTGCTTGGAAGTCCATGGGTCGGACTTGAATATTTCAGGCGGTTTTTATCTTCACCGGATTTTATGAACTACCTGTTGAATACGTTAAAACTGAGTATTTATGGACTGTTGTGGGGCTTTCCGGTTCCGATCATTCTGGCATTGCTTTTAAATCGTATCCGCAGAACCGGAGTTAAGAAGAAAGTACAGCTTTTGGTCTATATGCCGAACTTTATATCTGTAATTGTACTTTGCGGTATGGTACGAATGCTGCTTTCTCCAGTCGGACCTCTGAATAAACTGTTAGGAATCAGTACAAACTGGATGACAATGCCATCTGCTTTCCGCACCATTTACATAGCAAGTGGAATCTGGCAGACAGCAGGCTGGGCCTCTATTATGTACACGGCTGCTTTATCCAATGCAAGCAAAGAACTGGAAGAAGCAGCTATTATGGATGGCGCAAATCTTCTGCAGCAGATCTGGTATGTGGAGCTTCCTGCAATCAAGAATATTATTGTAATTCAGTTTATTCTGCAGGCTGGAAATATTATGAGTATTGGATTCGAGAAAGCCTATGCATTACAGACAGATATGAACCTGCCGGCATCAGAAATTTTATCAACATATGTATACCGTATTGGTCTTTTGAACGGCGATTATGGTTATTCGACGGCTGTTGGTCTGTTTAATTCAGTAGTAAATGTAATTCTGTTAGTTTTTGTAAACTGGGTGGTAAAGAAGCTGAACGACGGAGAAGGATTATAGGAGGAAGCGAAGATGGAGAAAATAAAGAAAAAATATTCGAAGACAGACTGTCTTATCCTTGGAATTGGATTCCTGATTCTTGGACTGTTTGTACTTTCTATTGCAATTCCAATCGTGTATGTAGTGCTTGCCTCTTTTATGGATCCTACAGTTTTGAATAATCAGGGACTGAGTTTTCATATTAAGGACTGGACTTTGGATGCATATCGCAGAGTACTGGAAAACGAGATGATCTGGCGTGGATTCCTGAATTCTTTTCTGTATTCACTTGCATTTACAGCTATTTCTGTTTTTATAACATTGCTGGCAGCGTATCCATTGTCCAAGAAGGAATTTGTGGGAAGAAAACTTTTTAATCTTATTTTTCTGATCACAATGTTCTTTGGCGGTGGAATGATCCCGACTTTTATTTTAATCAATCAGCTGCATATGGTAAATACAGTCTGGGCAGTTTTAATTCCTGGAGCATTTAATGTCTGGAATATGATCCTTGCAAGAACATACTACCAGTCGATCCCGGCAGAATTAAGAGAAGCCTCTGCAATTGATGGAGCCAATGAGATCCAGCATTTCTTCAAAATCATGATGCCGGTATGTAAGCCGATCATTGCAGTACTTGCACTGTGGTCATTTGTAGGAATGTGGAACAGCTATTTTGATGCAATGATTTATCTGAATGATGCAAATCTTCAGCCTCTGCAGTTAGTACTTCGTTCCATTCTGGTACAGAATACTCCGCAGCCAGGTATGATTGCAGATATTCAGAGTACTGCTGAAATGGCAAAGGTAGCGGAACAGCTGAAATATGCAACCATTGTGGTATCAAGCTTACCGCTTTTAGTAATGTACCCATTCTTCCAGAAGTATTTTGATCAGGGAATTATGGTCGGATCAGTAAAAGGCTGATAAGAAAGGAACGATACAGATATGAAGAAAAACAGAGTAAAAGGTTTACTTGCACTTGGACTTTCTTTGACGATGATGATAAGTACGGCAGGGTGTGGAAAAGAGCAGCAGCTTAATGCGGAGATCAACCCGGACACACCAGTATCTGAGGTACAGTTTCCATTAAAGGAAACAGAGGAGCTTTCTTTTATTACAAGTGCACCGGCTACTTCCACACAGGATCCCAATGAAAGAGTGATTTTCCAGCGACTGGAAGAACAGACAAATGTTCATATTGACTGGACCTGTTTTGTATCCGATCAGTTTTCAGATAAAAAGAATCTGGCTCTGGCTCAGTTTGGAAATCTGCCGGATGGATTGTTTAATGCAGGAATGAGTGATTATGATCTGCTGCGATATGCGAAGCAGGGAATTATCATTCCACTGGAAAATCTGATTGACAAATATATGCCGAATCTTCAGGCTGTGTTTGAAAAATACCCAGAGTACAGGACTATGTGCACAGCACCGGATGGACATATCTATTCTTTCCCGTGGATTGAACAGCTTGGTGCAGGAAAAGAAGCAATTCAGGCGATTGGAGATATTCCATATATTAATAAAAAATGGCTTGACTACCTTGGACTTGAGATTCCTACAACAACAGACGAACTGGAACAGGTACTGATTCAGTTCCGCGATCATGCAGAAGAACTGGAGAAAGAATTTTCCATTGAAGGTGATGTAATTCCAATGTCCTTTATTATCAATAACGGAGATCAGGATCCGGCGATTTTAATAAATGGATTTGGAGAGGGTTACGGAGACACAGGAGATCATTTCGCGGTAACAGATGAAGGAAAAGTAATTTATACAACTGTTCAGGAAGGCTACAAGGAAGGAATTGAATGGCTTCATAAACTGGTGACAGAAGATCTTGTAGATCCGGAAGCCTTTACACAGGAGTGGTCTACTTATGTTGCAAAAGGAAAGAATCACCGTTACGGACTCTGCTTCACATGGGATATTGCGAATATAGATAACAATACAGATTATGTGATGCTTCCGGCACTGACCGGGCCGGATGGCATGAGAAATATTACCAGACAGAACAACAGTGAAACCAGTGGATTTGACCGTGGAAGATGTGTTCTTACATCCAGCTGTCGTAATACAGCACTTGCTGCTGCATGGATTGATCAGATGTATGCACCCCTCCAGTCTCCGCAGAATAACTGGGGTACTTATGGCGAAGAGGATTCCTTTAACATTTTTGAACTGTCTACAAACAAAGACGGCGGCGAAATGTTAAAACATATGGATCTGGGAGAGCAGTCTCCAGTGGAAGTGCGTGAGGCGCAATCTGTAAATGGCCCTCTGGCCGTGCTGAATGAATATTATGATGTATATGTGACACAGCCGGAAGATGCAAAATGGCGTCTGGATAATATGCATGAGACCTATGTACAGGATATGAATAGCAAATATGTTTATCCAAATGTATTTATGAGTATTGATGATACAAACAAAGTATCACAGTATGATACCGATATTAAAAAATATGCAGAACAGAAGAAAGCTGACTGGATCCTGAATGGAGGAATAGAGGAAGAATGGGATTCCTACCTGGAAAAAATGGAGAAATACGGACTTTCAGATTATCTTTCAATCAAACAGAAATATTTTGATCAGTATCAGGAATCCTTAAGCGCGGAAAAGTAACAAAAGATGTAAGAACTGAACAACGACTTTGACAGGAGATTTTTCATGAGCGAAATGTTAGAAAAGGCAAGAAAATATGAATTTACACAGGGACAGCAGATTAAAGCGGAAGACAGACCGGCTTTTCATATAACTCCTTATGTTGGATGGATGAATGATCCCAATGGATTTTCCTGCTATAAGGGAGAATACCATTTGTTTTATCAGTACAATCCATATAACACACATTGGGACAGCATGCACTGGGGGCATGTGGTAAGTAAGGATCTGCTGCATTGGGACTATCTCCCGGCAGCATTGGCACCAGACCAGGATTACGATAAAGTGGGCTGCTTTTCCGGAAGTGCCATAGAGCTGGAGGACGGCAGACAGCTGCTTATGTATACAGCTGTGGACCGGGAAATACTGGAGGACGGAACCGCAAGGGATGTTCAGACACAGGCGGTGGCTGTGGGAGATGGAAAAGATTACGTGAAGTATGACAAAAATCCGGTCCTGACCTTTAAAAATCTGCCGGAAGGTGCAAGCAGAGTAGATTTCCGTGACCCAAAAATCTGGAAAGAAAAAGATGGAAACTTTTATTGTGTCATAGGCAGCCGTCCGGCAGATGGAAGTGGACAGATTCTTCTTTACAGAAGTAAAAATGGTTTTGAATGGGAATTTGTAAGTACTTTGGCAGAGAATAAAAACCGCTATGGAAAGATGTGGGAATGTCCGGATTTCTTTGAACTGGACGGCAAATATGTGCTTCTGACAAGCCCACAGGACATGATTCCGGAAGGAATGGAATATCATAATGGAAATGGAACATTATGTATCATAGGAGATCTGGATTCTGAGACACATACTTTGAAGGAACAGTCTTATCAGAGTGTGGATTATGGAATTGACTGTTATGCAATGCAGACATTGCTTGCTCCAGATGGAAGAAGAATTATGATTGCCTGGATGCAGAACTGGGATACTCTTGCTTATCGCAGAAATGAATCTAAATGGTTTGCACAAATGAGCCTTCCGAGAGAAGTGTCTGTGAAAAACGGAAGATTGTATCAGGTTCCGGTCAGAGAACTGGATTCCATGCGTGCAAATAAAGTCGAGTACAGGGATGTTGTGATTAAAGACACCAGAATTACACTTGACCAGATTGAAGGACGTACCGTAGATCTGGAGCTTGTAATACAACCGGTAGATAAAGATAAGCTTTATAAAAAATTCGAACTCTGTTTTGCAGAGAATGAAAAATATCATTCCACTTTACGATTCCGTCCAGATGAATCAGTTTTGAAAATCGACAGAAGCTTCTCCGGAAGCGAACGTGCAGTGGTTCATCAGAGAGAATGTCTGGTAAATGGTGACTGTAATGAATTGAAATTACGAGTAATTCTGGACAGATTCAGCGCGGAAATATTTATCAATGACGGAGAACAGGTTATGTCTGCTGTGATTCTTACAGAACAGAATGCAAAGGGAATTTCTTTCTTTGTTGACGGTGCGGCTAAGATCGATGTAGTGAAATATGATTTGGTATGAAAGTTCCAGAAGCTTGTCATGAATGAGTAAGGTAAAAATACAAGAATTGGGAGCAACGTATGAAGAAATATGATGTAACGGCACTGGGAGAATTATTGATTGATTTTACTGAAAACGGAAAAAGCAATCAGGGAAATCCACTGTTTGAAGCAAATCCCGGAGGAGCACCTTGTAATGTGCTTGCAATGTTAGCAAAGTTAGGGCATAACACGGCATTTATCGGAAAGGTAGGAAATGATTTCTTCGGAGAACAGTTGAGGGCTGCAATAAAAGAAGTTGGAATTGATGACACTGGATTATGTACAGACGAAAAGATACATACAACCCTTGCTATGGTACATACATATCCCGATGGAGACAGGGATTTCTCTTTTTACCGTAATCCGGGTGCAGACATGATGCTGAATAAAGCTGAAATTTGTGAAGATATTCTCAAAAATACGAAAATTTTTCATTTTGGTACATTGTCTATGACACATGAAGGGGTGCGGGAGGCAACGAAAGAAGCAATTCATATTGCAGAAGAAGCTGGCGCTATTATTTCATTTGATCCCAACTTACGTCCACCGCTCTGGGAGTCTATGGAAGAGGCGAGAAAGCAGGTATTATATGGTCTTGGTCATTGTCAGATACTGAAAATTTCAGATAATGAAATTCAGTGGCTGACAGGAGAAGAAGATTATAGTGATGGCGTAAACTGGATTAGAGAACGTTATCAGATTCCGCTGATTCTTGTGTCTATGGGAAGAGAAGGAAGTCGTGCTTATTATAATGAAATGATGGTGGAAGTAAAGCCGTTTTTACAGGATAATACCATCGAGACAACCGGAGCAGGAGATACATTCTGCGGCTGTGTATTGCACTATGTCTGTGAACATGGAATTAATGGACTAAAAGAGGAAAATCTGGCTGAAATGTTAACGTTTGCCAATGCAGCTGCCTCAATTATCACAACAAGAAAAGGCGCACTGAGAGTAATGCCGGAAGAAAAAGAAATAAAGCTATTAATATAAAATATTCAAAAGAATAGGAATACAACAAAGGGACTTCTTCGGAGGTCCCTTTTAAAATGGGAAAATGTTAATAAAACTTTTTCTTGCTAAATTGTAAAAGTTTGCTAGAATAGTTGTAACAAACACAGTCAGAAAGAACGTTCACAAACGAGGTGACCGCTATGATTACACTGAATGATTATTTATATTCCGGAGATACGGTTTTAAAAATTTTACAGAAATATACAGAGGATCTGCGCAAGGAAGCGAAAAAGAACCATAATGAGATCGATCTGGTGCACAGCAATTTTTTGATCCAGATCACGGAACTTTTGGAGCATAATGACTTCCTGACAGCTCAGTCCCAGAAGATCCGGGAATTTTATAAATATATGGCCCATGAATATCCATTTCTTGCCTTTACATTTAAAGGCAGGATCAAGTCATTAATCCGGGCAGAAGAGAAATTTAATGGATATGTAGTGGAATATATTTATGATTATTACAGGGAAAATGGTACCTATCCGTCGGTTGCAGAGCTGAAAAATAAGCTGAGCTGCTTCCGGGATTTCATTGCGTATCGAATTGTAGTATGCATGCCAAGATGTCACCTGAAGCCTGGAGAAGACCAGGAACAGGCATCTATCCGTTACCTTTATGAGATTGCAAATGTGCTGCCCGGATTTCTGGAAGAGAGAGGCTTTACAGCAGAATCTGCTCAGGGAGTGAAATTGAGTACTTCTGATCAACTAAATGATGATGTAAAGCCCTATTACAGAGATTATATTTGTGGTACCAGTGAATATGGGTATCAGTCTTTACATATTACATTTTATGATAACAGCTCCAGATCCTACATGGAGGTACAGCTCCGTACCCAGAAAATGGATGACATTGCAGAAATCGGTCCGGCCAATCACCTGGGCTATGAGAAACGCCAGCAGGACGAGCGCGCCAGAAGAGATGTGATCCCGGAAGGGGAATGTGTTTACTTTGATGAGGCTTATGAGCGGGGGATGAAGCTGCTTTCCCTGGAATTAGCAGATCTTGACGTGAATATGTTTTCTGCGGTAAATAACAGTCTGATCAACGATGGCTGTGGATTGTTCCGAGGCAGATTGATTCTGCCTTATGAGCATTTGTCCAGATTTCAGAATGATGTGATTGATTGAGAAAAAAGTAAGTGGAGCAATAAAGATGTTAAAGAAAAAGATGTTAATTGCTTTAGGGGTGGCAGCAGTATTGAGTGTGAGCTGTGTAAGTGTGACTGTCTGGGCTGAGGAAAACGCAGAAGAGCAGACAGAGGAAGCAGAGGACAGTTCTAATTCTGAAGGAGAGGAAGATGCTGATTTAGAAGAGTCTGACAATCCGGAGATTGAAGAGGGATACACTACAGAACTAGAAGGCTGCACAAAGGTGGTTTCCTGGTGCAAAAATGGAGACAATAATATTTACGGACAGTTCTATTATCCGGAAGATTTTGACGAAACAAAGACTTATCCAGTAATCATTATGAGCCACGGAATCGGTTCTACTTCCCAGATGGTAGAGCGTGCAAAATGGCCGGAAAAGGCGGCTCAGGATGGATATGTGGTTTATACATTTGACTTCTGCGGCGGTTCCCTTAACGGAAACAGTGACGTAGATTTCATGGATATGACAGTGATGACTGAGAAAGAAGATTTAAGTGCTGTTATGGACTTTGTGAAAACAAAGGATTATGTGGATCAGGATCATCTTTTCCTTCTGGGACAGAGCCAGGGAGGACTTGTAAGTGCTCTGACTGCTGCAGACAGAAAAGATGATGTGGCTGCTATGATCCTGATTTATCCGGCGTTTTGTATTGCGGATAATGCCCGGGAAATGTATGATTCCGCATATGATATTCCGGAAGACAGAGCTGAGATGCCGGTAGGAACTGTGGGTTCTGAGTATGTGAAAACAGTTTATGATCTGGATGTTTATGGCACTATCAGCGCATATGACGGAGACGTGATGATCATTCACGGAATCAATGACAGCCTGGTGCCATACAGCTATTCTGAAAAGGCAATTGAGGAAGCGTATACAGGGGAAGGTTCTGTTCTGATTCCCATTTATGGAAAAAAATCTACCCATGGTTTCGAGATGAACTTTGAAGAGGGAAGAGACTATGCGGAGACAGTTGGATTGGAATTTTTGGATGTGCATTTGAAAGAGGAAGAATAAAGGTTTAGGAAACCAAAAAGTGAAAAAAACATGTAGGGCGTATTTGTAGATCGTTATGAATTAAAGGCATTGCAAGGATATTATACCGCGTACTAAAAGTTAGATTTTAATGTCTGACTTTTGGGCGGTATGTTCTACAATGCCTTTTTTTATTTAAGTATATATTTTATAAAAATAATATTGTATAAAATAAATACAAATGGTATAATATTAACGAGGAATGATTCTTAAAAAAATATAAACTCCTTGCAGTACATTATATTTTATGTTACGCTGAATTCACATCTCAGGAACTCTATGTACTATTCGTAGGCGGTTCAGCTCATGAACAGCAGTCTATTCATTGCCATTCGGTGAAGTATTCCTGTGAAATAAGCGTAATAAAGAAGGTGGTGAAACTTGGGTGTAAAAGACCAGGGACTACAGGAGTATCTGAAAGATAACGAACGCTTTGCAGATTTTATGAACGGTACCTTATTTGCAGGAAAGCAGATTGTGGATCCATGTTATCTTAAGGAAGTACAAAGGAAGAAGAGAGTATCATATAAACAGTCGATTATGGCAAAAAATATACAAAAGAAAAACAGTTCTGAAAAATACGGCGAAGAGGAAATTGCCAGGGAAAAAGGTGTTTTTGAAGAGGGAGAATTCGGGGATGACAGCGCGAAGCTCATGTATCTGGAAAGAGAGCGCGATTTCCTTCGTCTCCACGATAAGCCAGGCTGTAGATTTTTGTTGGCATGTGAAGTTGAATCTGGGGCAAATTATGAGATGCCTGTGAGATGTTTTACATATGACAGCATAGAATATACAGATCAGCTAAAAGAGTGGAAAAGAAAATCCCAGCAAATGTTTTGGGGAAGAGGAAAACGTGGGAAAAAACGGCGCCGAATCCGTCGTCCATTGCTTCCGGTATTTCATCAGGTATTATACCTGGGAGAGAAAAGGTGGAAGAGTAAGTTAAAATTACAGGAAATGATGGACATCCCGGAAAATGTGATGAGTTTTTCAGACAGGCTTCCTGATTATGATATTTGTATGATAGATATTCATGAACAGAATCCTGAGTTGTTTCACACGGAATGGAAAGATATTTTCCAGCTTATGAAGCACAGCCGTAAAAAAGACGAATTGAGAAAATACGTAGAAGAGAGTACCGAAGAAATACGAAAGCTAAGTCAAGAAACCAGATGGCTTCTGGCGATATTACTGGAGCAATATGAATTTGTTGATGAAGAGGTTGTGGAGGTGAAGGATATGTGTAAGGCATGGGATGGCGCAATGCAAATGTATGCAGATGAAGCGAGAGCAGCAACGCGGAAAGAAATGAAGAAAGAGATGAAAAAAGAAATGAGAAGACAGGCCAGAGAAAAAGATCGCAGGACCGTTTTTAACATGTTTTCTCGGGGGTATTCACAGAAAGAAATTGCGGCAATTTCCGAGCTGCCGCTTAAAAAAGTACAGAAAATGTGTGAAGGGTTTATCGAGAATACAACAATGGCAGTACATACTTCTTGATTTGGATTAGAAATTACAGAATAGTAGCTGAGAAAGTTTAACGAGAAAAGGCATTGCAAGGAATTATATGGCGTCTGTAAACGATTTGATTTTGGAGTCAAACGTTAGGGAGAGGCTATATCCTGCAATGCCTTTTAAAATCCTTCAAATTTATATGAAAACTGCTAACAGGTACGCTTATGCATCTTGTTTCTCCGGAAACATTTTCCCGAAGAGAAAACGGATCAGCGGTCCACAGTACATAAGCTGCCAGAAGAAGGCTACCGGGAAGTTCATGAAAGTGGTCTGGAGCCATACGGCAACGAACTGGGAACCCGCATTTTTAAACAAGATTGTGGCAATTAAGCTCATGATCGGGCACATAATGCAGATGATCATAACAGAAATTGCAACTGTGATGGCGAAAGGTCTGTCTTTAGGTGTGACAATACGAAAAGCAAGCTTATGGGCAAGGTTATCAACAATAAAGAACTCCAGTACAAATGCAACCGGCCACATAATCTTCATTTCGCCGAAAGCCATGAGAAATACCTGGTTGCTCATTCCACCGATGTTCAGGGAAATGTTGTAGCAGATCATGGCGTAGACCATAAGGAAAGCCATCATCAGAGTGAAAATAACATTTTGAAACTTAGTTTTTGGCATAAAATTGTTCTCCTTTTTCTAAAAATGGGTACAAAAAAGACACATGTGTTGTTCGTTATCAAGTGTACACTTGTGTCGTTTCCAATTTTATACCAGAGCTAATTTGTTATTGAATTGTTTACCGAATGATTATTATACCAGATAAATGGGAAAATGCAATAAAAAAATCGATATATAAGATGGACTAAGAAATGATAATGGGGATTTTTTATAAGTCAGAATGCAGTTTTACTTAAGTTCCTTGGTTATATTAAACTAGTGGTTTATTGCAGAATATATAGTTCTTCTGGTAATATAAAACATGTAAGAAATCATATCGGTCATTATCCCGTTAAGGAGGCGGAGCGGACTGTAAATCCGCTGTTATCATAACACGAGTGGGTTCGATTCCCTCATGGCCGAGTATACTCCTGTAGCTCAGCTGGATAGAGCACGCGTCTACGAAGCGCGGTGTCGAGAGTTCGAATCTCCCTAGGAGTGCTTCCAATGGCAGATGTCTTGGAATAAAGTGAATCAGGTAAGGAAATGGTGCAAAGGAAGAAAGCTGTCTGTGACTAGACGGCTTTTTTTCATTGAGATTCAACTTCTGGATTTTGAAGATGTGCTATTTGCGATGGATTTCTTACACTTTACGTAAAAAACAGGTACAGAAATTGCAGGGTGTTATAATAAATCCATATTATGAATTATGTAAAATAATCGATGGAGGATGAAGGTATGAAAACAAAGCAGGCTGTAAATCCGTACCTGCCAAGCTGGGAATACGTGCCGGATGCGGAGCCGCATATTGTGGACGGACGTGTATACATATATGGTTCTCATGATCTTTTTAACGGCTTGAATTTCTGTCTTGGAGACTATGTATGCTGGTCAGCACCGGTAGACGATCTTGGCAACTGGCGTTATGAGGGTGTTATTTTCAAAAGAGAGCAGGATCCGGCAGCGCCGAAGATCCGTCTTACAAATGGTCTGGCAGCACCGGATATGATCCAGGGACCGGACGGAAGATTTTATCTTTATTATTTCATGGGCGGCACCAAGATGATCTCTGTGGCTGTCTGTGACAAGCCGGCAGGCAAATATGAATTCTATGGTTATGTAAAATATGCAGACGGCACTCCTATTGGAAAGAAAGAGGAGCCGCTGCAGTTTGACCCGGGCGTTTTTATGGATGACGATGGAAAACTGTATCTTTACACAGGCTTTGCCCTTCAGGGAAATCCTCTTCTGCTTGATGGCTCCAAGCCGACTGAGCACGGTGCAATGTGCTTCGAGCTGGACCCCGCAGATATGCTTACTGTAAAAATGGGACCGAAATACATTGGAATTGCCAGTGAGAAAGAAGCACCAGGAAGTTCTTATGAGGGACATCCCTTCCTGGAAGCAAGCTCCATGCGTAAATTCAATGGAACCTATTACTTCATCTACAGCTCCCTGAACAGCCATGAGCTTTGCTATGCAACAAGCGATAACCCTACAGAGGGTTTTGAGTTTGGCGGTGTTCTGGTCAGCAACGGGGACATCGGCCTTCCTGGAATCACAGATGTAAAAAATGCAAGAAACTGTACCGGAAACACTCACGGAAGCCTGATCGAGATTAATGGAAGCTATTATGTTTTCTATCACAGACACAGTAACCGTAAGCAGTCTTCCCGTCAGGCCTGTGCAGAGCGCATCCGCTTTGAGAATGGCAAATTCTATCAGGCAGAGATGACCTCCTGTGGCCTGAATGACGGACCGCTTAAGGGAAAAGGAAACTATCCTTCCTATATTTCCTGTAACGTATATGGCAAAAAGGGAACCCGTTTCTTAAGTATGATCAAACATCCAAAGTCCGGACATCCATATCTGACTCAGGATGGAAAGGATCGTGAACAGGGGTCAGATCAGTATATTGCCAATATGTGTGACGGAGCAGTTGCAGGCTTCAAATATTTTGACCTGCGTGAGACCTCTAAGGTTCGTATTAATATTAAGGGAAAAGCAACTGGAGTTGTTTATGTATCCACAGAGGAAGGCGGCAAGCCAGTGGCAAAGATTCAGGTGAAACCTTGCAAGGAACAGCACGGTTTTGCAGCTGATGTAAACGGACTCGGTGAGAAAGAGGCACTGTACTTCAGTTACAAGGGAACTGGCGCATTTAATTTTATGTCTTTTGATCTGAAGTAAGATTCCATTAAATGTGCAGGAAATATTCTGCCCGCAAATGGCAGACAGAGCTTAAATAAAGGGAAAAAGAGTTTATATTAAGAGTCAAATAAACCCAGGAGGCGAAATATTTGAACATTACTAATTTTGCAAGAAAACTTGCAGAAAAGCCGGTTTTTAAAACAAGAATCAAATCCGATCAGGTGAAGCTTCCGGAGATTGCCATTGGATATTTTCTGGCGCCCTTTTGCGCCATGTTTGCCAATGCCATTTTCGGTGCCTATCTGAACCGTTATTATGTAGATGTACTTGGCTGGACGAAATTCGGAGCATTTGCCACACTTCTGCCAATTGTATCTGTGATTTTCGTAGTTCTCGGAAATCTGATGATCGGGCAGTGGATCGACAACACCAGAAGTACCCAGGGAAAAGCAAGACCTTATATGATCATTGCGGCCCCCATGCTGATCATAGCCATTATTCTTATGTTTATGACACCAGCTAAGGGCAATAATGCGGTGCAGATGATCTGGATCGCAGTGTCCTATAACCTGTACTATGCACTTGCATATCCATGTTTTTACTGTGCACACAGCTCCATGGTCTCTCTTTCTACCAGAAATTCTGAGAGCCGCGGACTTCTTGCAACACTGTCAAATGCAGCAATGGTTGCTTCTGCCGGAGTTGGAGCCAGCATTGTAGTGCCGATCCTTCTTCAGAGCTTTCTGTTTGTGACAAAGGAAGGCGGAATTGATGTGGATGCAAGCTATTCACACTGGAGGATTATTTCCATAGTTCTTTGTCTGGTAAGTGCATTTGGCTGTATGCTGGAATATTATTTTACCAGAGAGCGTATTACAGAGGAAACCATCAATCTGAATGTAAAGGAAGAGAAGATGCCGCTGAAAAAACAGCTGGAAGGCTGTATCCACAACAAATACTGGTGGATCATCATTCTCTATTTCCTGATTTTCCAGTTTGGCCAGCTGATCAAAAACAGTTCCATGAGCTTCTATGTAAGATGGATGTTTGACAGTGTAATTAATTCTGCAAATCCGGAGCAGACTTCCGGAGCATTAATGTCAACACTTGGTCTGGTTGGTGGAATCCCTACTGCGGTTGGTATGGTAGTGGCATGGCCAATTGCCCGTAAGCTGGGCAAAAAGAGAGCCGTTGTTACAGGACTTTGCTTCTCCGTTGTAGGTGGCCTTGTCTGCTTCCTGAATGTACACAGCTTCGGAATGGTTGCTGCAAGTATGGTGCTGAAAGGAATCGGAAGTATTCCGGCAGTGTATGTGACGATGGCACTTCTTTCTGATGTGCTTGACCATCTGGAAGCGAAAAATGGTTTCCGAAGCGACGGATTTACAATGTCTGTGTACAGTTCCATTATGGTAGGCTTAAGTGGACTCTGCATCGGTGTGCTGAACAGCCTTCTTACCTTTGCAGGCTACAGCAATACCGGCATTGCCTGCAATCCGCAGACTCTGGAAATTGTTGAAAATGTGGCAAACTATACAGGCCAGATCGTCTACCGTCAGATGGGCGGCGTGGAGCAGGTGCTTGCATTTGCATTTTTGGCGGCAGATGTGATCACATATGCAGTTGTTATCATTCTCATGAGCCGTCTGGATGTGGAAAAACACATTGAAGAGGACCAGAAAATGATCAAAGAAAATCAGAAGAAGGCAGCTAATATCTAATTGTTTCAGAACCTGTTTCCTGTTATACTATTCTTAGCTAACACAAGTGATCCCGGCTCCCTGGCGCAGTGTTACTGTGCCAGGGGGCCGTTTTAGCCAAATAAGCTGTGAAGAAGCTATTCGGCTATGAGAAGGCAGCAAAATGGATTGGAGTATCCGTTTGATTGAATAAGATAGGTGAGAAATAATTATGATAAGAATTGCAATTGTAGAGGATGACAGGCATGATCGGGAGGCATTGAAGAAATGCCTGAATCGTTATGAAAAAGAGAACCAGGTGAAATTTTCCGTAACAGAATTTCAGGACGGAGAGGATATTGTAACCGATTACACTGCCAGCTATGACCTTATTATTCTGGATATTGAGATGGCGTTTCTCAATGGAATGAAAGCAGCAGAAAAAATCCGTGAGCTTGATACAAATGTAATTATTATTTTTATTACAAACATGCCTCAGTATGCCATTCAGGGATATAAGGTAAATGCGCTGGATTATATTTTGAAGCCAATTTCCTATTTTTCATTTTCAGAGAGTATGGTAAGGGCTCTGGCAAAGGTGAAGACACCGGAGAAGGAGTACATTACCATTGTTCTGAAGGGAGGTAAAAAGAAGCTGGATGTGGCGCGGATTTGTTACGTGGAGGTTCAGGACCATGTGCTGATCTACCACACTCTGGATGGGGATTTTGAGACAAAGGGCACTATGAGGGATACAGATAATCAGTTTGATCCGAAGAAATATTTTCGGTGTAACCGCTGTTATCTGGTAAATCTGGAATTTGTAGAGACTTATCAGGGCAGTGATATTATGGTAAACGGCGATACGATCCAGGTGAGCAGAAGCAGGCGGAAGCCCTTCCTGGATGCCCTGAATGAATATATGAATGAGGTGGAAAAATGAGAGGCACAGTAGTCAACACTCCTGGATATTATTATGCCATTTCCTACTGGCTTTCTGCACTGGTAATGATTCTTGTGCATGGATGCGGGAAAAAAGATGTGTGGAAATATGTGCATGGGGTGTTGAGCTTTATCAGTATTTTTACCGTTATGTTTTTTACAGATGGAATAAAGCAGATGTTTTTCATGCCTCTTATGGTTTGTGTGTTTTTGCTGATGCTTTTGTACATCAGGATGGCAGGAGAGCTTCCATGGCGTGAAACCGGATTTTTCTGTGCGAAGGCATTTATCAACGCAGAATTTGCAGCCTCTTTGTGTTGGCAGATTCATTATTTTTATACAGGTGATTTCAGCGGTCAGGAGAAGGGAACACCGGAGCAGATGTTATGGCGTGTGCTGCATATGGTAGTTATTTATGCAGTACTGTACATTCTGATTTATTTGATCGAACGTTATCTGAAGAAGGATATTGAGGAACTGCAGATTACCCGCAGAGAACTACTGGTTGTATATTTTGTGATGATTATGGTGTATTGCATCAGCAATGTAAGCTATGTAGATGTAAAAAGTATTTTCAGTGCGGGAACAGCTATGGATGTGTTTATTATCCGCACATTGGCAGATCTCAGCGGTATGGCAGTTCTTTATGCTTATCACATTCAGGTAAAAGAAATCCAGATGCGTTTTGAGAAGGATACGCTTCGGAATATTATGGATATGCAGTACAAAAATTACAAGCTTTCCAAGGAGAGTATCGATATTGTAAATCAGAAATACCATGATCTGAAGCATCAGATCAATCTTTTAAAAAGCGGCGCAGATTCTGAAAAAGCAGGGGAATACCTGGAACAGATGGAGCGTGAGATCAAGATTTACGAGACACAGAATAAAACGGGAAATAAGGTCCTTGACACCATTCTTACCAGTAAAAGCATGCATTGTCAGAGACATGGTATTGAGCTGAAATTTATGGGTGAGGGACAGTTGCTGAATTTTATGGAGGATATGGATATCAGTGCTCTTTTCGGAAATATGCTGGATAATGCCATTGAAAGTGTGGTGAAGATCAAAGACCGTCAGAAACGTCTGATTTCCCTGCACGTGATTCAGGATAAACAGTTTATCCGTATTCGCACAGAGAATTACTGTGAGGAGAATGTTCAGTTCCAGGATGGAATCCCGATCACCACCAAGAAAGATAAACGGTTCCATGGATATGGAATGAAGAGTATGAAAAAAATTGTAGAGAAGTATGGCGGTTCAGTTATGGCGGGCAAGGCGAATAACTGGTTTGAGCTGAAGATACTGATTCCGATGAAACATTAGACGATTTTTAGGAGGAAAGATAATGCCATCATATAGTATAATTGAGAACTTCGAAGTACATAAAAATAACCGTTTTCTGGAAATTGCAGAATCCTTAAAGCCAGAGCTCCGGCATAAAGAAATCAAGGCTGCAAAGGAAATTATGGTGGGAAAAGACCGCCAGATGAGAACAGTTATTACAGAAGAGTACCCGATTGAAAATCTGTATGCAAAATCTTTAAAAAGAGATGATACAGTATTTGTGGATTTCGGGGATCATGCGGTAGGTTATGTGACTCTGGAGCTTAGTAAAACTGGAAGCCATCAGGATGCACCGGTTTATTTTTACCTGAAATTCGGTGAGCGTCTGGAGGAAATGACGGACAAAACTGCCGATTATGACGGCTGGCTCAGCCGTGGCTGGATTCAGGAGGAGTATATTCATGTGGATGTACTTCCGGCGAAGGTGAAGCTGCCAAGAAGATATTCTTTTCGTTATATGGAGCTTCGTGTAATTGATACTTCTGCCAAGTTCCAGCTGAAAATCAATGGTATTTCCTGTGATACGGTTTCTGCTGTAGACATGGAGTCTGTAAAGCCGGTGGATTTCGGAGATCCGCTTCTGAATCAGATTGATCTGGTAAGCCGAAAAACCCTGAAAGAATGCATGCAGGATGTTTTTGAGGATGGACCGAAGCGTGACCGCAGAATGTGGCTGGGAGATCTGAGACTTCAGGCGAGAGCCAATTATTACACCTTTAAGAATTATGATCTTGCCAAACGCTGTATGTATATTTTTGCAGGACTGCTTTTTAATGAGGGAAAACTAAGCGCCTGTGTATTCACAGAACCGGAGATGGAGCCAGATGATACTTACCTTCTGGACTATGCATTGTTTTTCTCATCTGTGCTTCTGGATTATTATGAGGCAACCGATGATCTGGAAACCTTAAGGGATCTCTATGATGTGGCAATTGATCAGATCCGCATTGCCATGACACAGTTAAATGAGAAAAATGTTGTGGAGGATTTAGGTGATGCATTCTGGTGCTTCCTGGACTGGGGAGATGGTCTGAATAAGCAGGCCGGAGCTACAGCAGTTCTTATTTACTGTATCCGTTACGGAATCCGCCTTGCAAAGATTCTGGATAAACAGGAGGATATCAGCTGGCTGGAAGAGAAGCAGGCCATGCTGAAAGAGGCAGCGGTGAAAGAGTTCTGGGATGAAGAGCTTGGAATGTTCGTAAGCGGTCCGGACCGTCAGGCTTCCTGGGCAACCCAGATCTGGATGATTCTGGCCCGTGTCTTTGACAAAGAGACAAACTGTAAATTGATCCATCATGTAATGGAAGTGAATCCGAGAATCCGCATGGTAACTCCATATATGTATCATCACTATATTGATGCGCTTATCCGCTGTGATGAGAAAGAGCTTGCACTGGAAGAGATGAAACGCTATTGGGGCGAAATGATCCACGACGGTGCGGATACCTTCTGGGAACTTTATAATCCTTATAACAGGGAAGAATCTCCATATGGTTCCAGTATGGTTAACAGCTACTGTCATGCATGGAGCTGTACGCCGACGTATTTCCTTAGGAAATTTTATATGGATAATGAGAAATAAGATTGAGAATGAGGATCTTGCAGAAATGCAGGATCCTTTTTGAAATGAGAGAAAGATTCCTGATAAAATACAACACATAGGAAATAATGACTGGCATTACAATATGGGGAAAGGAGCATTTAAATAGCCCTGCCATCATAATGGCAGGGCTAAAATAATCATTTCTTTTTATTCTTTTTGGATTTCTTAGTCTCATTCTGGGCTGCCTGAGCTTCTTCCGCAGATTTCTTAAAGCGTGCGAAAAATCCTTTTTTCTTCTTAACCGGAGCGTCCAGGTTACCGCGGATACCTTTTACACCTACTATGTAAAGTCCACTTACTTCAGCTTTGATCTCTTTCTTCACAGGGATAAGGTCGAATACCTTCTCATCTGCGATAAGAATGGAAATCTTCGGTCCAACTTTAGCCTTAACGATCGGCATCTTGGAGCGGCGGAGAAGCTTCGGTGTCTGGTCGATGACCATCTGTGGGAGACCTGATTCCTTAAGTGGCATTCTCTTCTTATCAATAACGAGCATGGAAACGGTCTGTTTACTTGCCTCGATCTGTGCCTGCTGTTCTTCCTGCTTCTTCTGGGTCTTCTTACCAAAGAAATATAAACCAACCAGTAATCCGATGAGGATTACGAGAATCACCAGAAGGACGATTGTTACTGGATGCATACTTATCCTCCTACTATATTATAAAGTTTCTTAATAACTATTCAGCCTGCACGGTTCCGCAAAGCGTGTGACCGTGAAGGTTACTGTTCGTTCCGTTACCAGTGAACAGTAACCTGTGAAGAAACTGAACAGTTACATTCTTGTTTCACATAAACTACATTTTAACATCATTTTTTGGAAAAGGCAATTGTTTTGTTATCTCCTTTGAAAAGCTTATAAGCCGTGAAAGTATATATAATCGGTACCGCAAATGCTGCAAGATTCATAAGAACCAGTATAATACTTCCCTTAATATGAAAGAAGTGGGCAATCTGGGGAATAAAGGCCAGAATTCCAAAGATAACGGTGCTCATTCTTCCTTTTTCTGCATTCATCACGCCTATAATTCCAATTGCAATCTGAAGAAGTGTAAATGCATAAGTAAGTGCAAAAGCCTCTGTAGTATCACCATGGCTTACATGTCTGCCCACAATATTAGTGGTTCCGATCCAGAAGCGGGCTGCGATCAAAGAAGCAGAACCCAGGGCTATTTCAAATAGTGCGCTGATGCGCATAATATCTGATCTGTTCATATTTTCCTCCTTTAGAGTGAATGATATAGAGCTTAATATTTTTGATATTTGAGGTTAAAACATATTTTATCATGTGTTTTTTATTTTAACAATATATGGCAATAGAATGCAAGGATATTTACTGAGAAGAGGTGGTAATTATTTTGAATATCATGTATAATAGAAATCTACTGGTTACAGAATGGATAGATTTATCTGGTATGGTTATAATAAATGCCAGATTACAGATTCCGTTCAGGATTAATAGGAAGCTTTGTAGGTTTTCTTTATTAACTGGTCTTGCGGGAAGAAGGTGTTTTGAGGGGGGCTTACAGTATAGTTAGGAGTTATACATTATGAAGAAATCGGATACAGAACAGGAACAGCCTGGTCTGGAAGAGAATAAAGTTCCCGACAGCCAGTCCAAGCGGGAGCTTGACAGAGAATTACAGGAACTGGCAGAGAAGGAACACCAGGAAGAGATATATTACGAAGAACGACGGCGCGAGAGACATGAGCGCAATCTGAAGAGAAAGAAGAGGCAGATACGGAATCGTAATCTGGCTCTTATTATTACTGCTCTGGCAGTGTTGGGCGGTGTGGGATACTTTTATAGAGAGCAGACAGGGTTAAAAGACGGCATGGAAACGCTGGTAGCCAAGGTAAGGGATTTGGTTCCTGATAAGAATTCCGGTAAAGAGAGCAAGGCAGCAGAAGAACTGGCAAAGGCTGACCAAAGCACCGAAAGCATCGAAAACCCCGATATTAATACAGAGGAAGCTGTTGACAGCTCAGACAGTACAGATATACAACCGGAATCTGGTGAAGGCACGGCAGATGACAGTGATGAGACAACTGGAAATACAGGTGACAATTCAGAGGATACTGCACAGGATGAATCCGGGAATATGTCCGATGAAGAGAAAACAGAAGATAATTCTTCAGATTCTGCAAATCAGCCAGAGCAGGATGCAGCCCAGGCAGCAGCCATAAATTTAAATGGGGTTATGCCACAGGCAGCAGCTGCCGGCACAGGTATCATCAGGAGGCAGATCCGTCACGAGAAGAAGGTACTGACCACAGCCAAGGAGAAAGCTGCCCAGTATGATTATGACGGTGCAATCAGTCTTTTGCAGAAGGACAATGCATATGTGAGAAATGTCCATTTTCAGAATGCTGCAGAGAAATTCCAGAAGAAAAAGGATAAATGTGTAGCCTGGTCTCCGGAACAGGTAACTCACATTTTTTATCATTCCCTGATCGTGGATACTTCCAAGGCGTTTGATGGAGATTACAAGACAGATGGTTATAATCAGGTTATGACCACTATGGATGAGTTTAATAAGATAACCCAGATCATGTATGACGAGGGATATGTAATGGTAAACCTTTATGATCTGGCAGACGTTGATGAAAATGGGAAAATGCAAGCAAAGCAGATTTATCTTCCTAAGGGAAAAACACCGTTTGTTCTTTCGCAGGACGATGTATGTTATTATCACTCCCAGGATGGAGATGGAATTGCCACCAAGCTTGTTATAGACGAAGAGGGGAAGGTTCGCAACGAATATGTACAGGATGATGGAAGCACAGTTGTAGGTGACTATGATGTTGTACCGCTGATCGACCGGTTTGTGGAGGAACATCCTGATTTTGCATATCATGGACATAAGGGAATTGTAGCGCTTACAGGCTACAATGGAATTCTGGGTTACCGCACAGATATCAGCTATCAGACAAGACCAGATGATCTGAATGATGATAAAAAGGCGTGGCTTGACGCGCATCCTGATTTTGATCTGGATACAGAGCGGGCAGAAGCGAAAAAGGTCGCAGATGCCATGAAGGCGGAGGGCTGGACTTTTGCCAGCCATACATGGGGACATAAAAACATGTCCACAGTTTCCATGGAACGCCTTGAAACAGATACACAGAATTTCAAAGAGAACATTGACCCGCTTATTGGCGGAACAGATATTATTATCTTTGCTTTCGGAGCAGATATTAATAACGGCGGAGAGTACACTGGCAATGAGAAATTTGAATATCTGAAATCCCAGGGCTATGATTATTATTGCAATGTGGACTCTAACAAATATTTTGTACAGATGACGGATGAATATTTCCGAATGGGAAGAAGAAATGTGGATGGATACCGAATGTATTACAATCCGGACATGCTGGCAGATCTGTTTGACGTAAGCCAGGTATTTGACTCATCCAGACCCACTCCTGTACCGCCGATGAACGGCGGCTGATAAGACCAGCTGCACAGAAATCATGCATTCGCATGATTTCGCGCTGAGATTCCCGGGTTTTCTGTGAACGTTGTTCACAAAAAGCACCTCGCGGAACGTTTCCAGTGAACAGTAACGGTGGAAAGATAAAATAAAAATGATTGCCTCAGTGGGCTTCCTTTTTAATAGAAAATGTGATAATTTTATAAAAGAGTAACTGAAGGGAGTATGAAATGAAAAGAAAAGTATATTTGGCAGCGTTAGTAATGTGTATGGCACTTACTGTAAACGGCTGCGGAAGTGATAAAGAAACTACCAATACAGAGAGTGAGAGCACTGCCACAGAGCAGCAGGCAGAGGATTCGGCAGATGAAGAAGAGGTACAGGAGCCTTATACAGATTCTACCGGTGCGACACGCCTGGTTTCAGTGGATAATGTGGAGAAATACGTTACGATTGCAGACTATAAGGGGATAACTCTTGATAATTCTGTACCAGAAGTGACAGATGAGGATATTGAGAATCGTATCGCAGAGAATCTGAAAGATAATTCAGCGGAAGTGACAGATGAGAACGCTGTCATCCAGAATGGTGATACCGCTACTATTAATTTCGTAGGTACAAAAGACGGGGAAGCTTTTGAAGGTGGAACCGGTAATAATTATGACCTTGTGATCGGAAGCGGCACAATGATTCCCGGATTTGAAGAAGGAATCGTGGGAATGAAGAAGGGTGAGACAAAAGACGTACCGGTAACTTTCCCGGAGAGCTACCGCAACAGTGAACTGGCTGGACAGGATGCGGTATTCCAGATTACCGTGCAGAGCTTTAAGAGACCACCGGAACTGACCGATGACTGGGTTGCGGCGAATACCGATTACAAGACAATTGATGAATATAAGGCTTCTGTTCGCGCACAGCTGGAGCAGGAAGCACAGGACCAGGCTGACAGCAGTCTGCGCAGCACTGCTTGGAATACTGTTTACACCAATTCTGAGGTCGTGGAATATCCGGAGAAAGACGTAGAAGAGGCTGTGAAGACATTTAAGAAACAGGCAGAAGCATACGCGAAGCAGGGAAATATGGAGCTTGAAGACTTCGTAGAGTCTCAAGGCGTTTCCATGGATGATTTCGAAGCCCAGTGCCAGCAGTATGCCCAGGCCAAGGTAAAACAGAATCTGCTTATTCAGGGAATCATGGACGCAGAGGGAATGACTCTGGAGGATGAGGAAAGCCTTGCAATCCAGAATCAGCTGGTAGAGCAGTATGCTTCTGGCGATCTTGCAGTTCTTATCGATACTTACGGCCAAGTTGCAGTGGATGAGAGCATCGGACTTATGAGAGTTCAGGATTTCATTATTGCAAATGCAAATTATGATCAGACAGCAGCGGATACATCTGCTGAAGGTGAGGACGCACAGGCTGCTGAGGGAACAGAAGCAGCAGATCATGCAGATGGCAGTACAACTGACGGACAGAGCACTGATGGCGGGGATACAGAAGAAGAGCAGGAAGCTGGTGCAACCGCAGATACAGGCACAGCAGCGGATGCTTCAACAGATACACAGGATGACGGTACAGAGAATTGACGGTTGCTGTTTATAACAGAAACAGCAGCCAATGAATCTCAGGAGGGAATGGAGTTATGATTATTAAAAACGGAGAAGTTTTTCAGGAGGATGGAAGCTTCAGATTACAGGATCTGTATGTGGAGAATCATAGAATCGTGGCTTCTGAGGATGAGGTTACGGACAAGACGATTGTAGACGCGGCTGGGCTCAGGGTAATCCCGGGCCTGGTGGATATTCACAGTCACGGTGCATTTGGACATGATTTTTCTGATGCTGATCCGGAAGGACTTAAGATTATTCTGAAATACGAAAAGAGTCACGGAATTACTTCCTATTGTCCTACTTCCATGACATTGCCGGCAGAAGAACTGAAGGAAATTTTTGCTACTATTAAGACTGTGGGAGAAATGAAAGACGGAGCTGCTGTCCGGGGAATCAATATGGAAGGCCCATTTCTGGATGCGAAGAAAAAAGGCGCCCATGTGGAGGGCTATATCCGCAAACCAGATGCCGGATTTTTCCGTGAACTGAATGAATATTCCGGAAATATGGTGAAGCTGGTAACTCTGGCACCGAATGTGGATGGTGCTATGGAATTCATTGATGAGGTACATAATGAGGTGTGCATTTCCCTTGGTCATACAGCAGCTGATTACGATACAGCAGCGGAGGCCATGAGAAGAGGTGCACACCATGTGACACATCTTTATAATGCCATGCAGCCACTGGCGCACAGAGAACCAGGACTGATCGGAGCTGCCTGTGATGATGGGCAGTGTATGGCAGAGATGATCTGTGATGGCATTCACATTCATCCCGCTGTGATCCGCGCTACATTTAAGATGTTTGGACCAGAGAGGATTGTACTGATCAGTGACTCTATGATGGCTACTGGAATGGAGAACGGAACCTACCAGCTGGGTGGACAGGAAGTAACGATGAAGGACTGTAAGGCAACTTTGAAGGACGGTACGATTGCCGGTTCTGCTACGAACCTGTATGATTGTATGCGCAAGGCTGTTTCTTTTGGTGTTCCCCTTGAAGAAGCGATTTTTGCAGCAACACGAAATCCGGCAAAGAGTATTGGTATTTATGATGAAGTTGGTTCCCTTTCTGTTGGAAAGAAAGCGGATATTCTTCTTGTAACAGATGATCTGGAGCTGAGAGAAGTGCTATGACAGAACTTTTTTGCGGAAAATTTTTTCCACTATGTAACGAGAGATAAAGAGGGAATATGAATGGATAGAAGGGTTTTGCGCGAAAGAATGCGCAGGAAACAGCGCCAGATAAGACGAAGGAAGATCATTAAGCTGGTTACCTATGTTGTGGCAATGGTGCTGGCTGTGATTTTTGTAATAAGAGGAGTGATTTTTCCAATCGTAAGTCGTGTGGGAGGAAAGAGTACTGGAAAATCACAGAGCGTGCAGGCGGATGCAGGTGACGGAGCTGCTTCGAATGCGGATTCCAATTCTACAGATGCTCTGAGACAGCCTCTGAAAGGACAGAGCGATGTGACCAAGGTTTCTTCACTGACTCCAGGCTGGCATGAGGATTCCAGCGGACGCTGGTATCAGAATGCAGATGGTACATATTATACCAATGGTTTTGCAGAGATTGACGGAGTGAAATATGCATTTGATTCCAATGGATACATGCAGACCGGCTGGGTGACCAAGGGGGTAAACGATTATTATTTTAATGAGGATGGTTCTTACAATGCTGAGAAGAAACGCCCTTTGATCGCACTTACCTTTGATGATGGTCCGGGACAGTATACAGACAAGCTTCTGGACTGTCTGGAGGAGAACAATGCACATGCTACCTTCTTTATGTTGGGACAGCTGGTTGGACAGTATCCGGACGAAGTGAAGAGAATGGTGGAACTTGGCTGTGAGATCGGAAACCATTCCTGGGATCATCTGGATATGCTGAATCTGAGTATTGATGATGTTATAAAGGAATTCGGCGATACCGATCAGGCATTGATTGATGCCTGTGGACAGGAGTCCACGGTAATTCGTCCGCCTTATGGAGACTGCAATGATGAAATTATTTCGGCAGTTGGGAAACCTTTTATTTTGTGGTCTATTGACAGTCTGGACTGGAAATATCTGGATGCAGATCTGGATTACAATGGCATTATGAATGACAGCAATCTGGGAGACGGAGCCGTTATTCTGATGCATGATATTCATGGTCCTTCAGTTGATGCGGCACTCAGACTGATTCCAGATCTTATTGCACAGGGATATAAACTGGTAACGGTAAGTGAGATGGCAGCGGCGAAGAATGTTACCCTTCAGCCAGCAAAATATGCAGAGTTCTGGCAGAGCGCCCTTGATGCAGGTTATGTGCCTGGATATAATGGAAATGGCTCTTCTGAGGACTCTTCCACAGATGGAACTTCTGATGGCAGTTCAGATGACAGCAGTAATGGAGATGAGAGCGACTTCAGTGATGGTTCCGGTGATGGAAGCGACGGCAGTGAAAGTGACGGATACACAGATGGCAGTGAGAATAGCGAAGGGGATTTTAGCAGCGACTCAGGCGAATAACGGAGAAAATAAGAGGCTCTAGAGCCTGTCTGGCATATGTGTTAAGCTTCGGGACTTCCGGAAATCGCAGATGCTGTATAGTGTGAATGATAGTATACGCTTGTACTTATGAGAAAAATGTCAAAGTACAGGCGTATTTTTTTACAGTAAAAATGAATTTTGATGTAGATTTTTTATGAATAATAGACAAGTTTTTGGTGGCATGGAGGAAAAGAGTATGCTATAATGTGCATAAGAATTTGAAAGTTTAGGGAGGTAACTTTCTGATGGGAGAGAAATTACAGTTTACAGAGCTTGACCAGTATCTCTTTGGTCAGGGAACCCATTATGATGTTTACAGAAAGCTTGGCGCACATCCTGAGAAACAAGGGAAAAAAGAAGGTGTTTATTTTGCTGTATGGGCACCTAATGCGCAGGCTGTTTCTGTAATTGGAGAGTTTAATGACTGGAATGAACAGGCTGCTCCAATGAAAAAGGCAGGTCCGATCGGTGTATTTGAGACATTTGTCCCTGGAGCAAAAATTGGACAGCTGTATAAGTTTTTTATTGTAGGAATGAACGGGGAGCATATTTATAAAGCTGACCCTTATGCAAATGAGGCAGAATTAAGACCGGGAACGGCATCCAGAATCACGGATATCGGGGATTACAAATGGAAAGATACCACCTGGATGAAGAATCGTCAGAAATTTGACGAGACTAAGGATGCCATGGCGATCTATGAGGTACATCCTGGCTCCTGGATGAAGCATCCGGCTACAGAGGAGAATGAGAAAGGCTTTTTCAATTACAGGGAACTGGCGGTGAAGCTTGCCCAGTATGTGAAGGATATGGGCTATACACATGTGGAGCTGATGGGGATTGCAGAGCATCCCTTTGACGGTTCCTGGGGATATCAGGTCACCGGTTATTATGCGCCTACTTCCCGCTATGGAACACCCCAGGATTTCAAATATCTGGTAGATTATCTTCACAGACAGAAAATCGGGGTTATTCTGGACTGGGTGCCGGCACATTTTCCCAAGGATGCCCATGGACTGGCGAATTTTGACGGAACTGCAGTTTATGAGCATGCAGATCCCAGACAGGGAGAGCATCCGGACTGGGGAACCAAGATCTACAATTATGGCAGACCGGAGGTAAAGAACTTCCTGATCGCAAATGCTCTGTTCTGGATCGAGGAGTGTCATGTGGACGGTCTTCGTGTGGATGCCGTTGCATCCATGCTGTATCTGGATTATGGAAAGAATGATGGTCAGTGGGTAGCCAATAAATATGGCGGAAATCAGAATCTGGAAGCAATTGAGTTTTTTAAGCATCTGAATACAGTGGTTCTTGGAAGAAACCATGGTACTGTGATGATTGCAGAGGAGTCTACCGCATGGCCGAAGGTTACAGGTAAGGCAGAGGATGACGGCCTTGGATTTTCCCTGAAATGGAACATGGGCTGGATGAATGACTTCCTGGAATATATGAAGCTGGACCCCTATTTCCGTAAGTTTAACCATAATAAGATGACTTTCTCCATGACATATGCTTACAGTGAGAAATATGTGTTAGTAATCTCCCATGATGAGGTGGTTCATCTGAAGAAGTCTATGCTGGAGAAAATGCCAGGTGAGCTAGATGATAAGTTTAAGAATCTGAAGGCTGCTTATACATTTATGTTCTGCCATCCGGGCAAGAAGCTTTTATTTATGGGGCAGGAATTCGGTCAACTTCGAGAGTGGAGCGAGGAGAGAGAACTCGACTGGTTCCTTCTTGGGGAAGAGAAGCATCGGAATCTGAAGGATTTTGTGCAGACATTGCTGAAGATGTATCGCAAATATCCTGCGCTCTATGGAACGGATACGGATCCGTCTGGCTTTGAGTGGATCAATGCAGATGACGGGGACAGAAGTATTTACAGCTTCGTAAGGAAATCCCCTACAAAAAGAAATAACCTTCTGGTAGTATGCAATTTCACTCCTGTAGAACGTCCGGATTACCGTGTTGGTGTGCCGAAGAAGAAACAATACACACTGGTTCTGGATGAAAACGGACAGACTGCGAAGAAGGTATTTAAGGCAGAAAAGCAGGATTGTGACAATCGTCCGTTCTCCTTTGCTTATCCGCTGCCAGCTTACGGGGTTGCTGTGTTCCAGTATTAGAAGCTGCCAAATTCCGCAAGGAACAATTCTCACAGACAATTTTCATATTGCTGTGATAATTTAGTATTAAAAATACCCAAAGAATGGGGCAAATTCGGGTTTTGTTTGTGACTGTTGGGGATTTTTTCCCAGAAGGTGAAAAACCTGTTGCTATTTGGAAAAAGTTGAGATATAATGAGCCCGAACAAAAAGAAATGGAAAAAGTTGTACATGTTGAAAGGAGAATATTGACATGAAGGTATCTAATATTAAAGACATTCAGAAATTTTTTGATGTAGTAGACAGCTGCGCTGGTAAAGTAGAGCTTGTAACTGGCGAAGGTGACAGACTGAACCTGAAATCTAAATTATCACAGTATGTATCTCTTGCAAACATCTTCTCTAACGGTGAGATTCCGGAGCTTGAGATCGTTGCATATGAGAAAGAAGACATTGATAAGCTTATGCACTTCATGATCAACGGCTGATTTGCATAAAACTGTGAAATTGGGATAAATATATTAGGGGATGTGACTTGGTCATGTCCCCTTTTTCTGACATAATAGAAAGGGGAATACAAAATGGTAAAGATTGACATTATCTCCGGTTTCCTTGGAGCTGGTAAGACAACTCTTATTAAGAAACTGCTGAAAGAAGCATTTGAAGGTGAGCAGGTAGTTTTGATTGAGAATGAGTTCGGTGAGATTGGTATTGACGGGGGATTCCTGAAAGATGCCGGAATCGAGATTCGTGAGATGAACTCCGGATGTATCTGCTGTTCTCTGGTTGGAGATTTTGGTGCTTCCCTGAAGGAAGTTGTAGAGAAGTATCATCCGGACCGTATCCTGATCGAGCCATCAGGCGTTGGCAAGCTTTCCGACGTTATCAAGGCTGTACAGGGTGTGGAAGAGGATGTTGATATTCAGCTGAACAGCTACACTACAGTTGTTGATGCCAAGAAATGCAAAATGTATATGAGGAACTTCGGCGAGTTCTTTGACAATCAGGTTCAGTATGCAGGCGCGATTATCATGAGCCGTACCGATATTGTAGACGAGAAGAAAGCAATGGAGTCTATGGAGCTTCTTCGTTCTATCAATGAGAAGGCAGCTATTATTACCACTCCGATTGAGAAGCTGGATGGAAAGAAAATCCTGGAGGTTATGGAGCATCCGGTATCTCTGGCGGATGAGCTGCTGAAAGAGGAGCATGAGCATCATCATGCCCATGATGATGAGTGCGGTTGCGGACATGACCACGATCACGAGCATCATCATCACGACCATGATGATGAGTGCGGCTGCGGACATGACCACGATCACGAGCATCATCATCACGACCATGATGATGAGTGCGGCTGCGGACATGACCACGATCA